>ERZ791885.5-NODE-5-length-282534-cov-5.783648_pt1 | contig 282534 bp, 258 predicted proteins | sample MGYA00510159_ERZ791885 | MGnify/ENA primary metagenome ERZ791885 (study PRJEB30046, sample SAMN00792054) | human gut metagenome | study: EMG produced TPA metagenomics assembly of the A metagenome-wide association study of gut microbiota in type 2... | reverse complement strand
GTAAGTAAATCCTGGATTTGTTCGGGTTTGATGTTCAAAATATTTGTGATAAACTGATGTAAAGACATATTGTCTTGCCTCCTTCTTAGAAATGAATGGGTGATGCTTTCATTTTAAGAAGGAGTTTTTTTATTGCAAGGGGCAGACCACAAAGTGTAAACAGCCCCACCACAAAGTGTGACTAGGATGACCACATAAAATGGACTAGAAAAAGAGACCACAAAAATTGGACTAGGGGTGACCACACCACAAAATCTGGACTAATACCATAATATAATCCCATTGAACACGTCCCCAAAATTATTTATCCTTAAAAGGCGTACTGCGGGGTCTTCATTTCCAGAAATACTTTCCACAGTGCAAACTCGTCCGTGCCGTCCGTGGCAGTGTATTTGATGTAGCCGTTGATTTGCGCCAGCACTCACAGACCTATGGCAAATGGTATGTCGTGGAACTGACCGACGAAAACAAAAAGCAATTCCTAATTCCTGAAGGATTTGCCCATGGTTTCCTGGTCCTTTCTGATGTAGCTGAATTTTGCTACAAAGTCAACGATTTCTGGCATCCCAACGACGAAGGCGGCATGGCCTGGAATGACCCAGAAATCGGTATCCAATGGCCTCATCTCGTCGGCAAATATCAAGGCACACTCAGTGCAGAAGAATATCAACTGGACGATGGCACACCGCTGAATCTTAGTGATAAAGACCCAAAATGGCTGGGCCTGAAAGACACATTTAAATTCTGAAGATATGAGGGAATACGCTCTAAGATGAAAAGACCTAGGCCCATCTTTCCGTGAATACCTGAAAGAAATATGAATAAATCAGCCCCTGCTGCCCAATTTCCATAAGTCTGATGAGCAGGGGCTAGTTTACAGATAGCATGGTTGAACATTCAACTATGCTATATCTACCGTAGCAGGCTGATGGGGTGTATGGATTTGATGGGGAATAACCGGGAACTTCTTGATACTAACATCTTCTTTTTAAGTAGAAGTACTTTAATGAAATTTGTGGTAAACTTGGAATTAGATTTTACGATTGGCCAGATAATAAAACAAAAATTTTGTTTTATTATCTGGCCAATCGTGCTATAATAGAAAATAAATAAGTTTTGTATTGATTAATGAGGAATACTACTCTATTGAAACGGGATGATAACATGAAGTTGTTAAGAGCGGAAATAAATGGTTGTGTACTTTTTAAAGATAAATTTGTTTTTGATTTTGTTAATAGTGATAGTGTTAGAACATCTTATTCAGAAAATGAATATTCACTGCAGGCATATAAAATACAACCAGGTATATATGCACAAGTTTTATTGGCGTTAACGGGACTGAATGCAACTGGCAAAACAACCGCTTTAGAATTATTATCTGCTATCGCACAAATAATTTTGCAAGGTAAAAGCTTAAATGATTCATCGGTACAACGAGTTTTTTTAAAATTGCTCCCTTTAATGAAAGAAAACAAAATAGAATGGAATGTATTCTTTTTTTATCAAGATGATTTTTATGTTTTGCATTCTATAATAACAGCAGAAGATGTATTAAGTAAAAATATTGAAGATGGCGGCTTTAAATATGAATTTGAAGAGCTAAAAAAATGTCAGAAAAAAATAACTGGAAAAAATTTTAATATTTTAGAAAATTATGTTATAGATTTTAATCGTAGTGAAGTAGAAAATAATCCCTATTTAAAAGATGACATAAGTATTGTATCTTCTTTTAAAGGATTTAAAGGGAGCGTATTTCCATTAGGGCAGAGTACAAACTTTAATTTACCAGCTTGGGTGGGAATTCCAGCAGAGGAAGCTATACATGTTTTTGATCCTAATATTGAAAATTTAAGCATTAGTCAGGATAAAGAAGGGAAAACAACGTCCAGATTATCATTTAAAAATCATAGAAATTTTACATATGGTGGTTCTCCTATGGGATTGCTTAGTTTATTATCTTCTGGCACAATCAAAGGATTAACTGTTTTACCAGGCATCATTCGAGCTTTGAAATTAGGAGGGTATGTTTTTATTGACGAAATAGAAAATCATTTTAATAAAAAAATTATCGAATGGTTTTTCAGCCTTTTTACGGATACGAGAACTAATCCTCAGGGGGCTTGTTTAGTATTTTCTACGCATTATCCAGAAATTTTAGACTCTTTTAAACGAAAGGATAATATTTATATTACTCGCAGAGATAAAGAAAATTATTGTGAATGTGTCAAATATTCTGACTTTATTAAACGAAATGAACTTTTAAAGAGTAAAGTGATTTTAGAGAATGTTATAACTGGGACAGCTCCACGATATCAAGATTTAGAAAATGGTAGAAAATGGATAGAATCTGTGGTGAATAAGGAGGGCGTATGATGTCTGTTTTTGAGAATTACGCCTTTGTTTATTTCGTTTGTGAAGGAAAAAATGAAGAAGCTACATTGCGATGGATACATGAAAATCATAAAATAGCCGTGAATAAAGAAAAATATTCGTTGGATTTTTTGCGAACGAGAGGGAAAAGGAGTTGGGAGGAACTACGAAAACGATGTTTTGAATATGATTATGGTGGGAATGTAGCAATATTTTACCTTTTGGATTCTAAAAGTGAAGAACGAAAGAGCCTCAAATCAAAATATTCACCTAAAGAAATACCAGTTATAAAGGTTCTAACACCTCCTGAAATTGAAATTCTTCTAATACTGTCTAATCCTATGGCAGAGCAAGCATGGCATAATGCATCCAGAAAAAATCGGCAGCTTAAACCATCGGAATTCTGTAAAAGTTATTTTAATTGTAATATCAAAAATGGGGACAATTTTATTAGAGGATTTGGGTCATTCAGTGCCTTTGAGTATGCCTGCAAGCGGTATAAATCAAGTCATTCGGAGCAAGTCTGTATCTATGATATTTTAAAATTAGATGAGAATTAGCATAAAATTTTTTTGATATGGGCCATTCGATATGTCAAGAAAATCCATATCAGCGACATCAAGAAGTTGAAACGGTCGGAACGGTGGATTGCATATTTCTCGCCTAATTTTACGGACCAGGAAAGGAGGGTGCTTGCAATGAGTGATACAGCTATCCGGGAAGCGATGGATTATGAAAAACAATTTGCCACCAATAATGAGCTGAAATCGGCTTATTGGGAGCATGAACGTACCATGCGGGATATTGCTTCGGCCCTTTACAGCCGGGAAAAGGCAGGCCAGGAACGTGGTGAAAGACTTGGTCAGGAACGCGGTGAGAAGATTGGCGATAAAACAGGGAGGCAGGCACTCAGTGCATTGCTTCAAAAACTGTTGCAGGAAGGCAGGAAAGAAGACATCAACCGTGTTTTACAGGACAATGAATATCAGGAAAAATTACTACGAGAATATCATTTGAAATAATGCTTCTGAAAAAGGCCTCAGGAATAATCCCTGGGGCCTTGATATTACATAATCAACGTATGGTTCCTGTTTCTAAAGACAAAACAAATGCAGTCCGGCACGCCTTAGAGCGTCAGGATACCCTGGAAATCAAGGGGACGCAGAATGAAGATAACAGCATAACGGAAGGAAGCATCGTATTTGTCTACTTAAGGAACAGCAAAGTCAAGGACCAGATGATGAACCTGCTGGATTTGATGTTCAAATCGAGAAAGAAAGCCAGGTACAATGTGCGGCCCCACTTCATTCTATTGCTTCTCTATGGTACAATTACATACATAATATGTTATGTTATGGGCATGGAGGAAATGATATGAAAGACATGTGGAGGCGTCTGCCACTCAAAAAGAAAATCGTCGTTTTGCTGACGTTGCTTTGCATCGGCCTGACCATCGGATATCTGCCGGAGCCGTACCCCCATGTCCTGACGAAAGAGGAAATTAAAGAAGCCGAGTCGGTATCTCGTTCGCAGACCGAGGTCCTGGCTCCCAATGTGTCCCTCATCGACCAGGCAGGTCATACGGTGTCGATGCAGTCTTTGTACAATAAGAAGCCGGTACTCCTGTATTTCTGGATGAGCTGGAGTGACATGGCTGCAAAGGAGCTGCCCGTCCTGGATGATATGTACCGGCAGCAGGGAAGGGATGTGTATTTTGTCATTGTCTGCCTGGACCGTGGAGATGCGGCACGGCAGCGCATCGAATCCGGCTGGTCCTACGATATGCCCTTATATTTTGCCAGTATGGAAACGGCCGGCACATATAATGTATATGAAGTGCCCCAATGGATTATGATTGACCGGGGCGGGACAATCCGGGAAAAGCGTACTGGCAGTCTGGATCAGCAGCAGCTGGAATATGCGCTGGCCCGGAGCTTGAAATAGGAGGAGATGGCGTTGATGAATATAATGATTGCTTCTGATATACATGGTTCTGCTTATTATTGCCGGCTTCTGATGGAGGCTGTCAGACGGGAACAGGCCGGGCGGTTGCTGCTCCTGGGAGATATTTTGTATCATGGGCCGCGCAACGACCTTCCCAGGGAATATGATCCCAAGGCGGTCATAGCCATGCTCTCAGGCCTTACGATCCCCGTATCTTCCGTGCGGGGAAATTGTGATGCCGACGTGGATCAGATGGTACTGCCATTTCCTATCTTGTCCGATTCGTGCCTCTTGTTTGTAGGGGATAAGACGATATTTACCACACATGGCCATTTGTTCCACAAGGATCATCTGCCACCGCTTTCACGGGGCGATGTCCTCCTTCACGGCCATACTCATGTGCCGGCCTGGGAATGGCTGGATGAAGGTGTGCTGTACCTGAATCCCGGTTCGGCCGCCCTTCCCAAAGAAGAGAGTCCTCATTCGTACATGATGCTTTCCGGACGGGATGTGTACTGGAAAACGATGGATGGAACGGTGTTTCATCACATGACGATATGAACGGGTATGGCCTTCGAGAACGGTTGAGAAATCAGGGGAAAAACATAGAATTACGTCTTGAAAGATGATACAATAGATTTTGTATTGTATACGTATACTGATTACATACAGTATTATTCTCAGTATATAGAGGGAATGCCAGTTATGGCAGAACCAGAGGGGGACAGGATATGGCAGATAAGAAAATGTATGAATTAGGGGCCGTACGCTCTAAGTTCAGTGAATTATTCGAATATGGACAGGCCCAGGCTGCGAAAATCGGATGGGAAAATATTTATGATTTCAGTCTGGGTAATCCGTCTATTCCCGCACCGGACTGTGTCAAAGAAGCAATCATCGATATGCTCAATCACAAGACGAGCCGGGAAATCCACAGTTATACCAATGCCAGAGGCCTGCTGGAAGTGCGTCAGTATCTGGCAGACTATATGAATAAAACCTATGATGCCGGCGTCAGGGCAGAAAATTTCCACCTTACAGTCGGTTCATCGGCGTCTCTGGCGGTCATCATCCGGGCTCTTCAGGAAGATACAAGTGATGAATTCGTCGTCATTGCGCCATTCTATCCGGAATACCGCATTTTCATCGAACCTATCGGATCCAAATGCGTCGTCGTTCCGCCCGATACAGAGCATTTCCAGTTGTCCATCGAAGGGGTGGCGCAGGCCATTACGCCACATACGCGGGCGATCATCGTTAATTCGCCCAATAATCCGTCGGGAACGGTGTATTCAGAAGATACGATTCAGAAGTTGGCGGACCTTTTGAAGAAAAAATCGGCAGAAATCGGTCATCCTATTTTCCTTATTTCCGACGAACCGTACAGGGAAATCGTCTATGATAATCTTCCTATCCTGTATCTGCCCCATTATTATGATAATACCATCGTGACCTATTCGTACAGTAAGTCCCTGAGCCTTCCGGGTGAACGGATTGGTTATATCCTGGTGCCGCCGACGGTGGATGATCATGAATATCTCATGACGGCCATTCTGGGGACGGCCCGCATGTATGGTTATGTCTGCGCACCCAGTACGTACCAGCGGGTCATTGCCGCCGTACATGGGGCGACTGCGGATATCAGCGAATACGATAAGAACCGTCACCTCATTTATGATAATCTGACGAAGATGGGCTATGATTGTGTCTATCCGTCGGGAGCATTTTATTTGTTCGTAAAAGCGCCTGACGGAAATTCGTTGCAGTTCATGGAAAATGCCAAGAAATTTGATATTCTCCTGGTGGCAGCCGATGAGTTTGCCTGCCCGGGATATGCCCGCATTTCGTACTGCGTCGATGCCGATATGATCCGCCGCAGCCTGCCGGCATTCAAAAAACTGCTGGCACTGTATCAGTAGCAGGAGGTATGTATGACTGATGTAATCATTATTGGTTCGGGCCCGGCCGGCGTTTCGGCTTCGCTCTATGCGATACGTGCCGGTCTGTCGGTGGAAGTGCTTTCCCGTGGCACGGGAGCCTTGGAGAAAGCGGCCCTTATCGAAAACTATTATGGATTTGCCGAACCGGTCAGCGGAGCCGAGCTGGCCAGCCGGGGGATAGCTGGGGCACGGCGCCTCGGCGTCCTTTTCAAGGAAGCGGAAGTCGTCTGGATTGGCATGGACGATACGCTGACTCATTTTGTCGTAGAAACGACGACGGAAAAAATTGAAACGCGCAGCATTATCCTGGCGACCGGTGTGGCCCGTCAGAGTCTTCCCATCCCCGGACTCCGTGAGTTAGAGGGAAAAGGTGTCAGTTATTGTGCTATCTGTGATGCCTTTTTCTACCGGAAAAAGCCTGTCGTCGTCCTTGGTGGTGGCGAGTATGCTCTGCATGAAGCGCAGGTGCTGCTGCCTGTTGCTTCTTCGGTCACGCTTTGTACCAATGGCAGCGATAAGCCTGCTGATGTACCGCAGGAGCTGGCCGTATGTACCCAGACCGTAGAAGCCGTAGAAGGTACAGACCGGGTGTCGGCAGTCCGTCTGGCTGACGGCAGCCGCATAGAGGCAGCCGGTGTTTTTGTCGCCAGTGGCGTGGCAGGAAGCGCTGACCTGGCCCGTAAAATTGGCGCTCCCATATCGGGATCGCATATCATCGTCGATGACCATATGGCTACAGCCGTTCCCGGTCTGTTTGCCGCCGGCGATGCTACGGGCGGACTGTTGCAGATTGCCAAGGCCGTGTACGAAGGCGCCCAGGCCGGCATCAGTGCGGCTGCCTATGTGCGCAAACAGAAAGGATTATCCCACTGATACTTACATATATAGAAGGAGCTGTCCCCATTGCGGCAGCTCCTTTCCCTTTTTAGACTGCTTAGAACACAGTGAAATATTTTGATTGACTAGGTGAATATGGTGAATACGCAAGAACACATTTGGAACCGGAATTTTATCTTTATCACGATTGGGAATGGCCTGTTATTTGTCAATTTCCACATGCTTGTACCGACTATCGCTATGTATGCGGCTTCTATTGGCTCCAGTGGCAGTGAAATCGGCATCATTGCCGGCATCTTTGCCCTGTCGGCCATTGTCGTACGGCTGTTTACCGATGCCCTAGTGGGCAGATTGGGGAAGAAACGCTGCCTTTTCCTGGGACTTTTGACATCCCTGATTGCCACAACGGGGTACGGGTTGTTTCCGACTTTCGGGGGGCTTCTGGCGGCGCGTATCCTTCATGGATTCGGGTTCGGTCTATCAACGACGTTTGCGGCGGCTCTGGCTGTGGAAGTCATACCGCCGGAGCATCGCGGTGAAGGCGTGGGGTATTTTGGTCTGGGCAATACGATTTCCATGGGATCGGCACCGGCCATCGGCGTGGCCGTCTTTTCGGCGTTTCCCCCGCTGGTACTGTTTGCTATTGCATCGGCAGCCTGTGTCGTCGCTATCCTTCTCTTTATGCTGGCACGGGTACCGGAACGGCCGCTCATGCAAAAAAAGAAAGAAACGATTTCCCTTATCCACCATTTCTTTGAAGAGGGAACGGCCGTTCCGGGAGTCATTTCGTTTCTTTTCGGTTTTGTCTATGCATCGGTGAATACGTATCTGCCGCTCATGGCGGAAGAAGCGCATATTGCTTATGCCGGCTTATTTTTTGTATTTGGCACGTTGTTCGTTTTTATTTCACGGCTTTTTGGAGGAAAACTGTATGACCGCCATGGACCTTTTTGTGTCATGTTTCCCGGCGTACTTATATACAGCGTCGCTATTTTCATGATCTGCACGGCTCATTCCTCAGTGTACCTCCTTTGTGGATCAATTTTTTATGGTCTGGGCGCCGGGCTTCTCATGCCGGCGATTATGACCTGGCTGTTTAATGTCGTGGCCCCGGCACGGCGCAGCAATGCCAGCGCGACATACTACAACACCATGGATCTGGGGACCTGCCTGGGCATTGTCCTACTGGGGACCCTGGCCGGTCATGTCGGCTATATTGCCATATTCTACGCTGTTCTGGCCGTCATGGGGCTGTATATTGCTTTCACTCTCTGGGCATGGAAAAGCGGCCACATGTCCGACCATCGTACGCCGCCATCAGGCTCTCCGGTGCCATAATTCGGAAAGAGCTACGCCGCCCAGGACGAGGACGGCACCTATCCATTGCATCATGGTCAGGACTTCGCCGAGGAGCAGGCCCGATAAGGCTAGAGCCGTCAAGGGCTCGATATAGCCACAGATAGAAACGGTCTGGGCAGATAGCTTTTGTATACCGGAAAAATACAAGCAGTAACCAACGCCCGTATTGACAAGGCCCAGACAGAGAATGCAGGCGATGGAAATGCCGTCCAGTGCGACCGGGCCGGAAGACATGGTACAGGTCACGAGACCTACGACGACGGAGGCGATGAGCAGCTGGCAGGCAGGGGACATGATCCCGCCTATGCCAGTTGTTTTTTTCATGGCTACGATGAGAAGGGCAAAGCACAGGGCGCACAACAGACCGCACACGAGACCCCATGAGAGGCCGTTGGCCTGAAAATCGGCGCCATTGATGCAGATCATGCCGCAGGTGACGATGATCATACCGGAGACTTTGGGAAGGGTGAACGGCTCGTTAAAAATGAACCGGGACAGGATCATGATGAGGATGGGGCCGCAATAACACATGAGTGTGGCCAGGCTGACACCAATCTGCTTATAGGCTTCGTAGAGGAAAAGCCAGTTGCCGGACAGAAAAATACCGGATAGTACCAACCAGATGAGGGAACTGCGCGGCGCCGTAATAAGGACACGCCATTCGTGCCGGCAGAGGGCCAGTATGAGCAGGAATGTTCCGCCCAGGACCGTACGGCACAATACGATTTCATAGCTCGATAAGGGAATATGACTGGCAATGATGCCGTTTGTACCGAAAATGACTGTTGCCAAGATGAATTTAATATATGAGTCTTTCATGCCGTTTCCTCCGTTGTATCGCGTTATGTTGCATATGTGTATTGTAGCAAAGAATCGGGAGAAGGGCGAATTGATTTTTTTGTATACATGATTATAACGGAAAAAAATATCGGTTTTACGTTTCAGTTATGACAGGATTGTGATAAAATAGACCGTAGATGTACAAAAATCCAATACTACGAGAGGAAAGAAGCTGAGTATATGATGGATGTCAATAGCACGACTGAAAATTTTACACGCCGCGCTCTCTGGGCTCAGATTGATCTCGATGCGGCAGCTCACAATATGCGGGTCATCCGGCGCCATGTGGGACCGGATGTACGGATTGCAGCCGTTGTGAAGGCCAATGCCTATGGTCATGGCGCGGTCGAACTGGCCCGTACCTTTGCGGAAAATGGGGCCGACTGTTTTGCCGTATCCAGCCTGGATGAAGCAGTGGAATTGCGGCGCTATGCTGGGATTACCAAAAATATATTTATCCTTGGACATACTGACGGCAGGCGGACAGAAGAACTCCTGGCATATCATATTGAGCCGGCTGTATTCAATCTGAAGAATGCCGAATATTTTTCTTCAGAAGCATCCCGTCTGGGCCAGACCCTGCAGGTTCATATTGCCATTGATTCTGGTATGAGCCGTATTGGATTCCTGCCTGATGAGGAAAGTATCTCCGTCATCAAGAAAATTTCCAGCCTGCCGCGTATCGAAATCCGGGGTATATTTACCCATTTTGCCGTAGCCGATGAAAAGGATAAAACCTTTACGCACGAACAGTTCCGACGGTTTATGTGGGTCTGCAGCCGCCTGAAAGATGAAGGAATCCATATCCCCATCCGGCACTGTTGCAACAGTGCGGCGACGCTGGAACTGCCTCAGTATCACCTCGATATGGTCCGTCCAGGCATTATTCAGTATGGCTGCCAGCCGAGCCATGATGTATCCCTTGACGGGTATGATTTCCGGCCGGTCATGTCCCTGCGCTGCTGCGTAGCTCATGTCAAGCTCATCGATGCAGGGGCCACCGTCAGCTATGGCCGTCATTTTACCTGTGACCAGCGTCGTAAGATTGCGACTCTTCCTGTCGGCTATGCCGATGGTTACATGCGGGCTTTGTCCGGGAAGGCGGAAGTCCTGTTCCATGGTCATCGCGTTCCCCAGGTGGGAACCATCTGTATGGACCAGTGCATGATCGATATTACGGGAAAAGCGAACTGCCGGGCAGGTGACGAAGTCGTGTTATTTGGCCGTCAGGGCGATCAGTTCATTCCCATTGAAGAACTGGCCGACAAGGCCGGGACCATCAATTATGAAATCATGTGTAATATCAACCGCCGCGTGCCGCGGGTCTATATCCGTAACGGCAAGGTCGTAGAACGGGAAGAATATCTCTTTGACAAACCTTAAATTTTCTTTTGGATACATGATAAATTTAAGAACGACCCTTGATACATGCAGAAATATGGTATATTATAGTATTAATAGAACGCATGTAAACTATGCGACGAACGAAATAATCTAAATAAGGTGGTGCGTGTTATGAATTGGGATGACAAGATTTCAAAAAAAGTGCAGGCTATCAAACCGTCGGGAATCCGGAAGTTCTTTGATATTGCCAACCAGATACCGGGCGTGCTTTCCCTAAGTATTGGCGAACCGGATTTTGCGGCGCCCGATAAAGTCTGTGAAGCGATGAAAGCCAGTATCGATGCCCGGCAGACCAGTTATACGGCCAATTCGGGCCTCATCGAACTGCGGCAGGAAATCGCAAGGTTATTCCATGACCGCTATGGTGTTGATTACGATCCGGTTAGTGAAATTATGGTGACTGTAGGGGCTTCGGAAGGGCTGACTATGGCTTTGCTGGCACTGACCGAACCGGGGGATGAAGTCATCATACCCGACCCGGCGTATGTGGCCTATCCGGCTGCCGTAGAAGCTGCCGGCGGTGTGCCCGTTTTCGTTCCGACCTATGCCAAAGATGATTTCAAAGTGACGGCCGAAGCGCTGGAAAAGGTTGTGACGCCTAAGACGAAAGCCATCGTCATGGGGTACCCAAATAACCCGACGGGAACGGTCATGACCCGGGAAGAACTGCTGCCTATTGCAGAATTTGTCAAGAAACACGACCTGGTCGTCATGAGTGATGAAATCTATTGTGAACTGGTATATGGCGATACGAAATTTACGTCATTTGCCAAACTGCCGGATATGCGGGAACGGACGATCGTCCTCAATGGCTTTTCCAAGGCCTATGCCATGACAGGTATGCGCCTGGGCTATGTGTGTGCTCCGCGGGACGGGCTGGCCAATATCCTCAAACTGCACCAGTACATGATCATGTGTGCCAATACACAGGCCCAGTATGGCGGCGTAACGGCCCTCCGGGAGTGTGCCGCTGACGTGGAATCCATGCGTCAGGAATACGATGCACGGCGTAAAGTCATTTATAAAGGACTTGTCGATATGGGACTTCCCGTCTTTGAACCGAAAGGCGCCTTCTATATTTTCCCCGATATCAGCTGCACGGGCATGAACAGCGAAGAATTCTGTGAAAAACTGGTCACGGAAGAAAAGGTTGCCGTCGTTCCCGGCACGGCATTTGGTGCCTGCGGTGAAAACCATGTCCGCATCTCCTATGCCGCTTCCATGGAAACCATTAAAGAAGCATTGAAACGGATGGCGCGGTTTATTGAAAAGTACAGAAAATAATAAAGATGTGTAAGGAATATACGACGAGGAGCAGCCATTCCGGCTGCTCCTCGTTGTATGTGAAGTTATTGGCGTCTGGACGGTTTCACTGTTTTACGGCCAGTGCGTCCAGGGTTTTAAGAAAGTTTTCTTTCAGATGGGCGATAAATTCTTCTTTTGGGTAGTGCACGGGCAGAGCATCCAGGACGGGGCTGTTCTGGGCGAGAAAGGTAATGATGAAAGGGGCTGCCAGTGAGATATAGGAACTGTAAAATACGATATCTTTTTGATTACAGCCCAGAGCTTTCTGCAGGATTTCCGATGCAATATAGAATTTCGGCAGACCTTTCTTAGTAATGATGGTATGGATATGCGGTGACGGGTGGAGCAGTTCACGGATCCAGACCCGTACATGCCAGTCATTATGATGAAAGGCGTCGTCGATAAAATAATCGACGAACTGTTCTAGTTTCTGGCGGGGCGACCCTTCCTGCCGGGCCAGCTTTTTGAGTACATCAATATTGACCAGGTAGTCCTGCACTTCTTCGAGTATAGCAACATACAATCCGTCACGGCTGCCAAAATGATAGTTGACAGCAGCTATATTGACGCCGGCCTGCTGACAGATTTCCTTACTCGTCGTGCCATCATAACCGTGGCGGGCAAATAAAGGGCCGGCTGCCTGGATGATGCGTTCTTTCGTTTCCCTGCCGTCTTCGCGGGTTCCCGTGCCGGGAGCTTTACAAGCCATAGACATCCTTCTTTCTATGAGAGTTTGTGACGAAACAGCCAGGCTGCCAGAGGAAGCGTCACGGCGGCCAGTGCCAGCATGGGTATATATGCCGGCACAACGGTGGAAAGACCGGCTCCTTCCAGATAAATGCGGCGGATGGCCTCTATGGCAAAACGCATGGGATTGATATACGTGATGTACTGCAGTACGGGAGGCATATTCCGTATGGGTGTAGCCAGACCGGACAAGAGAATCATGGGCATGAGAAAGAGAAAACAGTATACCATGACCTGCTGCATGTTTTTGGCAACGGCTGAAATCGATAAGCCCAGGCCGACACAGCTGACGAGAAATATACTTATGGTCAGATACAGTACGGCTAATGAGCCAACTAAATGTATTTTAAACCAAAACAGGACCAGACACAACATGAGACTTGCCTGGACGAGGCCGATGAGAATCGGCGGGACGGCTTTGCCTATGAGGATTTCCAGTGGCGTCAGCGGCGTGACAAGAAGCTGGTCGAATGTCCCGTTTTCCCGTTCCCTGGCAACGGACAGGCCGGCCAGTATGAGTACCTGGGTCAGAGCCAGCATGGGAATCAGTGATGGCAGGAACATGTGGCGGGTTATGTTGTTGGGATTGTACCAGATGCGGGAGCGGATTTCGACGAGAGGCTGCTGCCCGCTGCGTTTCTGGTTGTAGGCCGTGGCAATGGAGGAAACATAACCGGCTGCTAGTCCGGCCGTTGAGGGATTGCGGCCATCGGTGATAGTCTGGACAGGTGCCGTCTTTCCCGCATGAAGGTTTTTGGAAAAATCAGACGGAATAGTGAGGACCAGCATGGCCTGCTGATTGTCTATGACCTGGGAAATCTGCTGTGGCGATGATAAGGTGGCGACCCGCTCAAAAATTCCCGTTCCATCCAGGTGGGACAGGAATTCTGCCGATTCGTGGCTGTGGTCTTCATCGAAAACGGCATAGGGGACATGTTCCAGATTATACGTGGCCGTATAACCGAAGAGCAATCCCTGTACGAGGACGGGTACGATGAGGATGACGCGGCTTTTCGGGTCTTTGAGGGTAGCCAGTAATTCTTTGATGATTAATGCATAGATATGATACAGTGTCAGGGACAGAGAGGACATTACGATACCTCCTTGCGTGTCAGTTTCCATGACAGGCAGAAGAACAGCAGGGCATATACCAGAAGAATCAGGCAGTCTTTGATGACGATGGGTCCCGTCGTGCCGGCCAGAAACAGCATTTTCAGCAGTTCCATGTAATACGTAGCCGGCAGGATATGGCCGATGAGGGAAATTGCAGTGGGGACGCTGCGCAAGTCGAAGAGGAAACCGCTCAGCATAATGGTGGGCAGCAGGCTGACGACGAGGGCAATCTGGCAGGCCAGAAACTGATTTTTGACGAGTGAGGAAATGGTGAGTCCCATGCCGATGGCGATAAAGACATATTCTACGGAAGACAGGAGTACCAGCAGTAGTGATCCATGAATGGGTACGCCGTAGCCGTAATACGATGCCATAAGGCACAGGCCCAGCCCCACCATGGCAATGCAGAAATAGGGGATGGTTTTGGCTGCGATGATTTCGAGGGGCCGGACTGGTGTGGCAAATATGGCTTCCAGTGTTCCCCGTTCCCATTCGCGGGCCATGACCAGGGCCGTGAGAAAGACGCCGACCAGAGTCATGACGATGACAATCAGACCGGGAAGGAACATCCAGGAGCTGGTATTGGCATCGTTGAACCACTGCCGGGGTACGACGATGATGGTCCCGGTCCTGGCAGATTTTCTGTGTGCGGCCACCCACTGGCTCTGCCAGGATTGGAGGCCGCTGGTGATGTACTGATTGGCCGCATTAGCCGTGGTGGCATCAATGCCGTACAGGAGAATCTGGACCGTTGTGTGTCCTTGTTCCAGCCGGCTGGTGAAATCAGGAGGAATGACCAGTACGGCGTCGGCCTGACGGGCGTCCATCAGGGCGATGGCTTCCTTCGATGAGGTGACATACGAGGGGGAGAAATACGGGGACCCATTGAGAAAGGACAGGGCATCACGGGCTGTCGGTGACGTATCTTCCAGCGCGACGGCAACGGGCAGATTCTTGACATCCAGTGACAGGCCGGAGCCCATGAGCACGATGAGCATCAGTGGTATGACGATGCCGATGAGGAAACTGCTGGGGTCGCGCAGCATCTGATAGAATTCTTTGCGTGTCAGAGCGAGAAAACGGTGTATATTCATCATGATTCCTCCTTTTGGCGGCCCGTCTCGACGATATGGATGAAGGCTTCATTCATGGTCGGGCTGTCATCCCCCTGATGACGGATAGCCGATGGCGTGCCGATGGCAATCAGGCGGCCCCGGTCCTGGATCATGATGCGGTCGCAGTATTCCGCTTCTTCCATGAAATGGGTTGTGACGACGATCGTTGTTCCCCGGGCAGCCAGACCGGTAATCTGCCGCCAGAACGTACGGCGGGCCAGCGGATCTATGCCGCTTGTCGGTTCGTCGAGAAACAGGATGGGCGGATCATGCAGCAGGGCGGCTGCCATGGACAGCCGCTGTTTGTAGCCGCCGGGCAGAGAGCCGGCGGCCATGGAAAGACAGTTACTGAGGTGAAACTGCCCGGCGACGGTTTCGATGCGTTCCTGCAGTTTGTGGGCAGAAAGGCCGTACGCCCGGCCGAAGAAGCAGAGATTTTCATAGACGGACAGGGTACTGTAGAGAGAAAATTTCTGGGCGACATATCCGATATAGGAACGGGCTCTGGCACGGGCGGTACGCAGATTGACCCCGTATACGGAAATGGTGCCCGATGATACGGGAAGGAGGCCGCAGAGCATGCGGAACGTCGTCGATTTCCCTGCCCCGTTCGGGCCGAGGAGACCGAAGATTTCCCCTTTGTGGACGGAAAAGGATGTGTGGTCTACGGCAACGAAACTGCCGAAACGGCGGACAATATCGCGGGCTTCGATGATGGTATCCCCGGATATGGCCGGCGGGACTTTTGGCAGGGACGGCATACCCGGTGTTTCTTCTTCCGTAGATCCGGCTTTACGGAGGAGAATCATGAAACTGTCTTCCAGACGCGGCGAAACGGGAGTGATGACGGCACCAGGCAGATAGTTCTGCAGCAGGAGATGATTCGGCAGCTGGCGGCTGGATACGGTGAAGCGTACCTGAATGCCTTCGGGAACGGCATCCATGACGACGTGGCGGTCATCCAGCAGCCAGGACTGGATGAACCGGGGCGGCATACCCTGGGGGACACGGACGGCATAGCAGCGTCCCCGGGCATACTGGAGCAGTGATTCCGGCGTGCCGTCAGCCAGAAGCTGCCCTTTATGTAGTATATAGGCATACTGACATTGTTCTGCCTCTTCTATATACGATGTATTGACGAGGACCGTCAAAGACTTTTCTTCCGATAAAGTATGCAGGATATGCCATAATTCGCGGCGTGATAACGGATCGACCCCGACGGTCGGTTCATCGAGGAGCAACAGATCCGGCGTAGATACGAGGGTACATGCCAGCCCCAGTTTCTGTTTCATGCCGCCCGATAATTTCCCTGCCGGACGGGCCGTAAAGGGGCTCAGGCCGGTGAGATCCAGTAATTCCCGGAAATGCTTTTGGCGGAGATCCGGTGGGACCGAATGAATATCGGCATAGAGCGTGAGGTTCTCCATGACGGACAAGTCTTCATACAGGCCGAATTTCTGTGGCATATAGCCGATACGGTCCTGAACGGCCTGGGGAGATTGCTGTACATCGTATCCACAGACGGAGAGACTGCCGGAATCGGACTGCAATAGTCCGCAGACCAGTCTCATGAAGGTCGTCTTGCCGGCTCCGTCGGGGCCGATGAGTGCAGTCAGGGTTCCTTTTTTTATAGTCAGATTGAGAGAAGAGAGGGCGGTGACGGCCGGGGAAGAAGGACGGGCGGGAAATTGTTTTGTCAGATGATGAGCTTGAATCATAATTATATCAGACATGATAGTGTTCCCTCCGGAGCGTGTTAAAATGTCACCGTTGCCGGCATTCCCAGACGAAGGACGTTGTCCGGGTCGGTGACGTAGATACGGACTTCATAGACAAGGGATGTCCTGAGGTCTTCCGTTTCTACCGATTTCGGGGTGAATTCTGCTGTGTCGGATATATACCCGACCTGCCCGGTCAGGGGTGTCGGGACGCTGTCGATGGTGACGGTAGCGGTCTGGCCTTCGTGAATCTGGCCCAACCGGTTTTCGCTGATGTACGCACGGATCCATTTTGTCGTATCCAGACTGAGTGTATAGACTGGCGTCGAAGGGGATGCCATATCGCCCGGTTCGACGAGGCGCGAACGGATGACGCCGTCCTGGGGAGCAATGAGCGTTGCCTGGCTCAGATTGTATTGTGCCGTCTGTAGTTCATTCTCCAGACTCTGCAGCTGGGCTTCGGCGGCATCGATATCTTCCTGGCGATAGCCGTTATCGGCCAGCGCGTGGGCTGATTGGGACTTAGCCAGGGAGGCTGCTGTCGATTTTGCCTTTGCTTCTGCCGTATCCAGTGTCTGGCGGCTGATGGCATTGCTGGCGTATAAGGTACTCATACGCTGATAATCGGCAGCGGCATTATCGGCTTCGGCCTGTGCTGACTGGACGGCAGCGGCGGCTTCGGCAATCTCTTCAGGACGGGATCCGTTGTGCATCTTGGCAACGACGGCCTTCTGCTGGGCAATCTGGGCCTGACAGCGCGCTATGGTCAGTTTGAGAGGCGTCGTGTTGAGCGTGGCCAGGACATCCCCTTTGTGGACACGGTCGCCTTCTTCCACATTCATTGTGGCAATCCGTTCGCTGGCATTGAAGGTCAGCGAAACCTGACGGACATCGACATTGCCATGTAACGTAAGGGGCGTATTGACCGGCCGTGTCAGATACCAGATGATACCAGCGGCCAGAATCAGTACAATGGCGATTAGGATACCGGCTTTTTTATGCTCCTTCAGTGTTTGAGCAGTCATGATAGATTCCTTCTTCCTGGACGTAGTGTAGTTTGCCTTCTTTTATTATATCTAATTCAAATTTAAATTTCAATTACAAATTGTACGGCAGAACAGAATGAGAGAGAATAAAAAAATACGAAAATACTACTGATAGGATACGGGCCGTATGGTAAAATAAATGTAATGAAACGATATCAGCATAGACGATAACGTCTATGGAAGGAATGAATAGAGGAGGACGATGATATGGAAACGAAGTATTATCTCGGATTTGATGCGGGGACCCAGAGCGTCAAAGTAGCTGTATATGATGAAAATATGCAGGAAATTGTCATGTTCACGGCAAAGACGACTTTGTCGTATCCGCAGCCCGGCTGGGTGCAGATGGATGTTGATGAATATTACCGCCTGATCAAGCAGTGCATGCGCATCTGCAGCGACGGCATGAAGGAAAAGGGACTCTCACCATCGGGTGTACGGGCCATCATGGGCGATGGCATTATCTGTGGTATTGCCTGCATAGATGAAAACGGCAAGGCTCTGACCCCTTATATCAATTATCTGGACAGCCGGACGGCAGAAGACGTAGCGCAGCTGAAAGAACAGCACCGGGATATCTGGGCTAAGGAAACGGGCAATGCCGAACCGAATGTCATGTTCCCGGCTATGTTTGCCCGCTGGTTTTTGCAGAATGTGCCGGACGTGCGGGAAAAGGGTGTTAAATTCGTCCATAACTGCCCATATATCCTCATGCATCTGGCAGGCCTTTCCGGCAGCGACGCCTTCATCGACTGGGGGACCATGTCCGGCTGGGGGCTCGGCTACGATGTGGTGAAAAAGTGCTGGTCAGAGGAACAGCTCCGCATCCTGGGCATTCCCCGGTCATATATGCCAAGAATCGTCAAGCCCTGGGATATTATCGGGCATCTGTGTGAAGCCGATGCAGCAGAAACGGGATTCCCTGCAGGCATTCCCATCTGCGCTGGTGCCGGTGATACCATGGAATCGATGATGGGCAGCGGCATACTGGAAGCCGGCCGGGCCGTCGATGTGGCCGGGACTTGTGCCATGTTCTGCGCGGCTACGGATGGGATCATTCCGGAATTGTCGGCTCCAGGCACGGGCCTGGTCTTTAATTCCGGTACCCTGCCCGGTACGTATTTTTACTGGGGCATGGTGCGGACCGGAGGACTGGCCCTGCGCTGGTTCAAGGATAATATTGCCCGCAAGGCCGACGATGATGCCTATTATGGAGAAATGGACGATCTGGCACGACGTCATCCTGCAGGATGTGATGGAGCTATGTTCACCCCCTATCTGACCGGGGGAAATGGCGATTATCCTAATGTGCGCGGTACCTTTACGGGCCTGACCCTGGATGATGACCAGGGCGCGCTATGGCGCTGCGTGCTGGAAGGCATCGGCTATGACTATATGGAAGTCACCGACCGTTACCGCAGCGCCGGAATCGATCTGACGCAGCTGACCATTACAGAAGGTGGCAGCCGCGACAGGCTGTGGAATCAGATCAAGGCCGATATGCTCGATACCCGTGTCGTGACATTAAAGGTTGCCGGCGGGGCTGTACCGACCAACTGCCTGGTAGCCGCTTTTGCTACCGGCGATGTGACGGATCTCAAAGCTGCCCTTCAGAAACAGCTGGCAGTAAAAGAAGAGTTTATGCCTGATGCCGCTCATACGGCGTTGTATCGTACAAATTATGAACATCGCAAAGGCCTGCTGGAAGCGTTGAATAATATCAGAAAATTATAAATTAGTTCGTGAATGTGTACAAATTCACAAATAAGAACTGGAAATTTATCCGGTTCTTATTTTTTTGTTATGTATGTTGTACATTACTGGTACAAAGTAATTCTACTATGAGTATGGTTCATAGATTTACGAAAATTAATGATTAAACAACATAAATACATGAAAAAAGGCCGTTTTTACGCCGTATATAAAAGGTAAAATAGGCAATAAACAGGTAAAGTTATGAAAATGTCTGTTTTTTTAGTGGACTTTTTTTTCAAACGTGTTATACTATGAATGTAAGCAGTGCATCTTATATTTACCAAAAAGTGATTTTTTTTTGAAGCAAAAAGTGAAAAAAATCACGCTAATAAAGGAGGAGTTTCAAATGTTCAAAAAAGTAATGGTTATTGGTGCAGGCACTATGGGTTCCGGTATTGCTCAGGTATTTGTTGAACACGGTGTAGATGTTATCCTGAACGATATCAAACAGGAATTCATCGATGGCGGCATGAAAAAAATCGACAAACAGCTGACCAGAAAAGTTACGAAAGGTAAAATCACGGAAGATCAGAAAGCTGAAATCATGGGCCGTCTGACCGGTATCGTAGAAATTACCGAAGAAAACATGAAAGACGTTGAACTCGTTGTCGAAGCTGCTATCGAAGACGAAAAGATTAAATGCGGCATCTTCAAGAACCTCGATGAAAAATGCCCGGCTAATACAATCCTTGCTTCCAACACGTCTTCCCTGCCTATCACCAAAATCGCTACGGCTACGAAACGTCCGGAAAAAGTTATCGGCATGCACTTCTTCAATCCGGCTCCGGTCATGAAACTGATCGAAATCATCAAAGGTATTGCTACGGATGATGCTACGACGAAAGCCGTTGTCGAATGCGCTGAAGGCCTTGGCAAATCCCCTGTCGAAGTTGAAGACTTCCCGGGCTTCGCTGCCAACCGTGTCGTCGTTCCGATGCTGAACGAAGCCTGCTATGCCCTCATGGAAGGTGTTGCTTCCAAAGAAGGTATCGACGCTGTTTGCAAACTCGGCTACAACCATCCGATGGGACCGCTCGAACTGTGCGACCTGATTGGTAACGATGTCGTCCTCCACGTTATGGAAGTCCTCTATGAAGGCTTTGGCGATCCGAAATATCGTCCGTGCCCGCTCCTCCGTAAATACGTTGCTGCTGGCTGGCTCGGCCGCAAGACAGGCAAAGGCTTCTACGATTACAACAAATAATGCCCGCTGGATAGCTTGATACTGACCTTAAGGAGGATTCTACCTATGGAATTTGAAAACATTCTCTTCACCGTAGAAGAAGGTATTGCTACAATTACGATCAACCGTCCGAAACAGGCTAACGCCCTGAATGCTGCTACGGTCCGTGATATTGAAAAAGCTGTTGACTACATTGCTGGTTCGAAAGATGTACAGGTAGTCATCATTACCGGTGCTGGTGACAAATTCTTCGTTGCCGGTGCAGATATTAAAGAAATGGCTGATTATAACCCGAAACAGGCTGGTGACTGGGGCACATATGGTGCTGGCGTCATCACGAAGATCGAAAGACTGCCACAACCGGTTATCTGCGCAGTAAATGGCTATGCTCTGGGCGGCGGCTGCGAAATTTCCATGGCCTGCGATTTCCGTTATGCTTCGGATAACGCTGTATTCGGTCAGCCGGAAGTTGGCCTGGGCATTATCCCTGGCTTCGGCGGCACACAGCGCCTTGCCCGCCTCGTAGGTCCTGGCATGGCAAAAGAAATCATCCTGAGCAATCAGAATATTGATTCGGCTGAAGCTCTCCGCATCGGTCTGGTCAACAAGGTCGTTCCTCAGGCTGAATTGATGCCGGCTGCCATCAAGACCGCTAAGAGAATCATGAAACAGGGTCCTGTAGCAGTACAGATCGCTAAGAAAGCCATCAATAATGGTTTACAGTGCGATATCATTACGGGTATCCAGTTTGAAAGCAATGTCTTCGGCCTCTGCTTTGCTACAGAAGACCAGAAGGAAGGCATGAAAGCTTTCATGGAAAAACGTAAAGCTGCATTCAAAGGTGAATAATACGTTTTTCATAATCTAATAAAAATACAGTGTCAGAGATGGCACTGTATTTTTTTTGACCATAAAAGTCAAAAGAATAGTATGAGAGAAAAATATTTTTGACTTTTTGACTTTTTTAGCCTAAAATCATTGACAAATCTGCTCAATCATGCTATCTTTTATATAGTTGTTAGCACACCAATAAAAAGAGTGCTAAAACAACGCGGCATCGAGGTGATAGAAATGGATTTGGATGAAAGAAAACAGAAAATATTGCAAGCTATCATTCAGGATTACATCACATCTGCCGAACCTGTCGGGTCACGGACCATTGCCCGCAAATATAACCTGGGGGTCAGTGCCGCGACTATCCGTAATGAAATGTTTGATCTGGAAATGATGGGATATCTGGAACAGCCCCATACATCGGCTGGCCGGATTCCTTCCATCAAAGGGTACCGCTTCTATGTGGATTGCCTGCTGAAGCCGGAAAAGGTGACAAATGATGAAAAGAAGTTTGTTGAAACCTGGTTTCAGGATAAAGTAAGCGATGTCGATCAGATATTTCAGAATACGGCAAAGGGACTGGCCAGGATTACTCACAATGTGACCCTGGTCATGACGTCGCAGCAGCCCGGTTCCCGATTGAAATACATACGGTTCCTGCCATTGGATCACCGGCGGGCGATAATGATTGTCGTCACCGATTCCGGGCAGATTGAAAACTGTATTTATTCTAAGCCAGATGGAGTCGATGTAGATGAACTCAACATTGTGGCTGAGAAACTGACGAATTTCCTGGCTGGTGTGCCTATGGCCAAGATAGACATGGACATGCTGCAGCAGTTCCGCGACGATGTTGTCGATGACCTCGATTTGTACCGGACAGCTTTTCGTTCCCTGCACAGAGCGTTCCGCCGCCAGCAGCAGTTGTATAAGGGCGGGACGATGGAACTTCTCAATAAGCCGGAATTTAAAGATGTCGATAAGGCGAAAAGCTTGTTTACCATGCTGGAAGAACAGGATATCGTAGCCAACATCCTGCATGATGATGGAGAACAGACCGACAAACCGGTAACGGTACGTATCGGTGATGAAGCTAAGTTATCTCCTATCAATGACTGCAGTATTATAGAAGCAACCTTTACTGCCAATGACGTAGTCCTCGGTAAGATTGCTGTTTTGGGACCGGCCCGCATGGAATATGCCCGGATCATTGGCTTACTCGATTTTATGAAACAGCATGTGACGCATATTCTGGAACATTACCAGGATGATAAATAGGAGGGATGCAGTTCATGAGTAAGGATAAGAAAAAAGAGGAAAAAGAAAAACAGACGACTGCAGAGGCTGTAGAAGAAACAAAACAGCCTGCTGATGAAATAGCAGCAGAAGAAAAAGCGGCAGATGATGGCGCTGATACGAAACAGGCGGACAACCAGAACGTACAGCAGCCGGATGCCACAGCGCAGGCAGAGGCGGCCGCAGCGGAAATGAAATCGCGCTACGTACGTCTCCAGGCTGATTTTGCCAATTTCAAGAAGCGGACTGCTACAGAAAAGCAGCAGATTTCTGAAGTCGTCAAAATGGATGTCCTTCAGAACATCCTGCCGGTGATTGATAATTTTGAACGGGCACTGCAAGTGCCGCAGGATTCTCTTTCGGATGAGCTCAAATCGTTTGTAGATGGCTATACCATGATTTACAAACAGCTTATGACGGTTCTCGAAAAAGAAGGTGTTACGAAAATTGATGCCGTAGGCAAGCCGTTTGATCCGAATTATCATCAGGCAGTCATGCGGGTCCCCAGCGATGAATACGACAATGACGTCGTTGTGGAAGTCCTGCAGGAAGGATATCTGCTGGGTGACAAGACATTGCGCCCGGCAATGGTTAAAGTTGCATTTAACGGTTAAGTATCGTAGAAAGTATAAGATTGGAGGAATTACTTATGTCTAAAGTAATTGGTATTGATTTAGGTACGACAAACTCGGTTGTAGCTGTTATGGAAGGCGGCGAACCGACCGTTATCACGAATACAGAAGGTTCCAGACTGACACCGTCTGTCGTTGGCTTCTCCAAGACCGGTGAACGTCTCGTTGGCCAGCTGGCAAAACGCCAGGCTGTTTCCAACCCGGAAAACACGATTTCTTCCATTAAACGTCACATGGGCGAAAACTATACTGTCGATATCCAGGGCAAGAAATATACACCCCAGGAAATCTCGGCCATGATCCTGCAGAAATTGAAGGAAGATGCGGAAAGCTACCTCGGTGAAAAAGTCACCCAGGCTGTCATCACCGTTCCGGCATATTTCAATGATGCCCAGCGTCAGGCTACGAAAGATGCTGGTAAAATCGCCGGCCTCGACGTACTTCGTATCGTCAATGAACCGACGGCTGCAGCCCTCGCTTATGGCCTGGATAAAGGCGGCGACGGCAAGATTCTCGTATTCGACCTTGGCGGTGGTACATTCGATGTATCTATCCTTGAACTGGGCGATGGCGTATTCGAAGTAAAAGCTACAAACGGGAATACACACCTCGGCGGCGATGACTTTGATAATAAAGTCATGAACTGGATGATCAGCGAATTCAAGAGCCAGACCGGTATTGACCTCTCGCAGGATAAAATGGCAGAACAACGTCTGAAAGAAGCTGCAGAAAAAGCCAAGATTGAATTGTCTACGGTCCTTTCGACCAATATCAACCTGCCGTTCATTACGGCCGATGCAACAGGTCCGAAACATCTCGACCTGACGCTGACCCGTGCTAAATTCAACGAACTGACGGAAGATCTCGTACAGGCTACGATGGAACCGACCCGTAAGGCTATCGCTGATTCCGGTTTCTCTATCGATGAAATCGATAAAATCATCCTTGTTGGTGGTTCCAGCCGTATCCCGGCTGTACAGGAAGCCATCAAACAGGTACTGGGCAAAGAACCGAGCAAGGGCGTCAACCCCGATGAATGTGTTGCCGTCGGCGCTGCTATCCAGGCCGGTGTCCTCGTCGGTGATGTAAAAGACGTACTGCTCCTCGATGTTACGCCGCTGTCCTTAGGGATTGAAACACTGGGCGGTGTCTTCACCAAAATCATCGACCGTAACACGACCATCCCGACATCGGGCAGCCAGATTTTCTCGACTGCTGTCGATAATCAGCCGTCTGTCGATGTCCATGTCCTGCAGGGCGAACGTGAAATGGCTGCCGATAACAAGACACTGGGCCGTTTCGAATTGACCGGTATCCCGGCTGCTCCCCGTGGAGTACCTCGTATCGAAGTTACATTTAATATTGATGCCAACGGTATCGTAAATGTATCGGCTAAAGATCTGGGAACGGGCAAGGAACAGAAGATTACTATTAAATCTTCTTCAGGCCTCGACAAGAGCGAAATTGACCGCATGGTCAAGGAAGCCGCTGCTCATGAAGCAGAAGATAAGAAACGTAAAGAAGCCATTGAAGCCAAGAACAACGCCGATTCCCTGATTTATCAGGCAGAAAAGACGATTAAAGACCTCGGTGACAAAGCCGATGCTTCTAAAGTTTCTGAAATCAAATCGAAGATTGCCGACCTCAAAGAAGCCGTCAAGACAAACGATGTCGATAAGATCAAAGCCGCTTCGGAAGCTCTGACCAAACCGCTCTATGACCTGACCAGCGATATGTACAAACAAGCCGATGCCCAGCAGCAGGCTGCACAACAGCAGGCAGGAGCACAGCAGAGTGGCAGTGCACAGCAGCAGGAAAGCCAGAGTGGTGAAAAAGTCGTCGATGCAGACTACAAAGTCGTCGATGACGATCAGAAGTAAGTTGTAAGTAAAGAGGGGCTGCCCATATGAGCAAAAAAGATTATTACGAAGTACTTGGCGTTCCCAGAGACGCCAGCGAAGCGGAAATTAAAAAAGCGTTTCGCAAACTGGCAATAAAATATCATCCAGATAAAAACCGGGACAACCCTAAGGCTGCAGAAGAAAAGTTCAAAGAAGTCAACGAAGCCTACAGCGTTTTGTCAGATAAGAACAAACGCGCCCAGTATGACCAGTTCGGCCCCGATGCGTTCCAGAACGGCGCAGCCGGAGCCGGCGGCTTCGGGCAGGGTGGTTTTGGCGGATTCGGCGGATTTGGTCAGGGCGGTTTCAGCTCTGGCGGATTCGGCGGATTTGGTGATATCTTTGATTCCTTCTTTGGCGGCCAGGGCAGCCGACAGTCGAATGGTCCGGAACGGGGAGCCGATCTCCGCTTTGATGTGGATATTACATTCAAGCAGGCTGCCTTCGGGACGGAAATGGAAATTCAGGTGCCGAAGAATGAAACATGCGAACACTGTCATGGGAATGGTGCCGAACCTGGCAGCAAGGTAGATACGTGCCCTGTCTGCCATGGTACCGGCCAGCAGCGGGTCGTACAGAACACGCCTTTCGGACAGATGGTCAATGTCAGGACCTGTTCCCATTGTGGCGGGACTGGCAAAATCATCCATGAAAAATGCAAGAAATGCCATGGCGAAGGCACGGTAAAAGTGCGCAAGAAACTGAAAATCAAGATTCCTGCCGGTGTCGATGACGGCGCCCGCCTGCGCGTAGCCGGCGAAGGCGAACCGGGTGTACGCGGCGGCGGTCATGGCGATTTGTATGTCTATATCTTCGTGCGCCGGGATCCGCAGTTTACCCGCCAGGGCAATGATGTCGTGTCACAGCAGACCATCACCTTTGCACAGGCGGCACTGGGATGTACTATCCGCGTGGATACCATCGACGGACAGGTCGATCTGAAAGTTCCGGCCGGTACCCAGAGTGGCACCATTTTCCGGATCAAAGGCCATGGCGTACCTTATCTGGGCTCCAGTGGCCGCAGAGGTGATCACCATGTGCAGGTCAACATCACGACGCCAAAGCGCATGAATGCCAAACAGAAAGAACTCCTGAAAGAATTTGCCCGGGCTGGTGGAGAAACCTGGGTGGGGGAGTCTAAAGAAGAAGGTTTCTTTGAAAAAGTAAAAAAGAAAGTAACCGACTTCATCCGCTCCATGAATAATTCCGGAACAATTGCCGGAAATCTATAAAACACAAAAACACTGCAGGTGTGATTTGCATCTGCAGTGTTTTTGTATGCATAAGAAAAGATATAAGAATATTTTTAGAATCTGGCAGGATTTTACTGTCCTGTGACGAATATAATAAAAAGGATTGTATACCTTTTATGGAAAATACTATTTTATCGATTTATGAGGAGGATATACCATGTTTGCAGATAAAGACGATAAGAAATTTACGTTGGCAGAAAAAAATGAAATCGGGTTCCGGAAAGAATTGTATCAGAATCTTCTGGCTGAAGGAGAACAGGTACTGCTTGAATTCAACGCCCAGCGCAATGTGGTTGTACTGACCGATAGAAAAATCATCGGCGTCCGTGTGGAAGCCTATACGGCGCGACATAAAGCAGCCCTGGTCATCCCGTACAGCAAGATTACGGCTTATTCGGCTGAAGTCAGCGATAATTCGGAAATGGATACGGAATTCAAAATCTGGGCTCCGTCCGTTGATTGCTGCACCTTCCGCGTACTGGAAGATACGATTGATATGAAGGAAATCCTTCATATCCTGGTAACGTATATCGGATAACGCCAAACACTAAACATCAAACTTTGAATTTGAAACTCACCAGGAAGCTGCCCCGTTACGTTTCTAGCTTAATGGGGCAGCTTCCTGTTTTTATCTATTTCTATGTGAAATCTGTACTTGACAAGTATACTTACAAAGTGTACTATAATAGTAATATTTATGCGATAAGAAGGGTTGAGCATGGGTGAACTGATTTCCAAAAACATACAAGGCGTCGTCGATAGCATTCTGGCTGACTATAATCATGAAGGGCAGAGAGAAATCGACAAACTGGATATTTTCAATAAACCGAATAAGAAGGTCATTGTCGATATCATTACTAAACTGCTGCGGATTATTTATCCGGGGTATATCAAGGATAAGACCTACCGCTTTTATGATATTGGTAACAATCTGACCGTCGTCATCGAAGATGTGGCGTACAATCTCTGTAAGCAGATTACTATTGCCCTGAAGTACAAGGGAATGACTCAGAACGTCAAGATTGATAATGTGGAACAGCGGGCAGAACAGGCAACGCTGACGCTGCTCAAGACGATTCCAAAAATCCGGGAATATATTGAAACGGATATTGAAGCGATTTTCGAGGGAGATCCGGCGGCCGAAAGCAAGGCCGAAGTTATTTTTTCCTATCCCGGCCTGTTTGCCATTTCCGTCCATCGCGTGGCACATATTCTGTACAAAATGCAGATTCCTATCATTCCGCGGGTCATGTCGGAATATGCTCATGGTATGACGGGAATTGAAATCAATCCCGGCGCAGAGATAGGCAAATATTTTATGATTGACCATGGCACGGGCATTGTCATCGGAGAAACGACAGAAATCGGCGAACATGTCAAACTGTATCAGGGCGTTACCCTGGGGGCGCTCTCGCTGAAAGATGGCCGCAAGCTGGTTCATCAGAAACGGCATCCGACCATCGAAGATAATGTGACCATTTATTCCGGAGCATCCATCATGGGTGGTGATACAGTCATCGGCCATGATTCGGTCATAGGCGGTAACGTGTTCATCACTAAATCAGTAGCACCGGGTACCAAAGTCAGCGTCAAGAATCAGGAATTGCGCTTCGATGAAGATAAGCATGCTGTGAAGAATGTCGATGAAAATGATGAAACCTGGTTTTACATTATTTAAGAGCTGCCATTGGCGGCTCTTTTTTCATTGCCAGAAGGTGGAAAAAATATGGTATAATATAAATCAGATTTATTATTACTATGCATAAGGGCTGCCAGCTGGCTGAATCGCCGCAGCAGACAGGAGAAGCGTATGGAATATAAAGAAATAGATGTATTTGTATCTCCCGGGTTTACCGATCTGGTTTCTCTCATTTTATGTGAGTGTGGCAGTCAGGGATCGATTATCCATGATGAGGAAACGTATGATGACCTGATCCGCATCACTGCTTATTTCCCGGCAGACGATGCTACGGCGGAACAGGCCGTACGGGAACGGATGAAATTGCTGCAGGAGCGGACTCCCCGTATGGGACGCTGGCATATAATGACCCGCAACGCTGATGATGCCGACTGGTTATACCGCTGGCAGGATTATTTTCACGCGACGAAGATTTCTCCCCATCTCTGGGTAGAACCATCATGGGAGACGGCGGAACCGGGGCCGGGAGAAAAAGTCATCCGCATCGATCCCGGCGTCGCTTTTGGCAGCGGCCTCCATGCGACGACGGCTATGTGCATTTCCTATTTGGAACAGGTTATACAGCCGGGGCAGCTCGCCTATGATATCGGGACTGGTACGGGTATACTGGCCATTGCGGCGGCTAAACTGGGAGCCGGTCATGTGACAGCCGTGGATCTCGACCAGAAAGCGGTGGACCAGGCGGTAGTCAACGTGGAACTCAATGAGTTAAGTGACCGCGTCGATGTCATGAACAGCGACCTTCTCGGCGCCATATCGGACAAGGGACATAAAGCCGATGTTGTTACGGCCAATCTGGTCACCAATGCCGTACTATCTTTGCTGCCGGATCTGGCCAGCTATACTCATAGCGGCTCCGATGTGATCGTCAGCGGCATCATTGATGACCGTATCGGAGAAATACGGAATTCAGCAGAACAGACGGGTTATGAATGGGTATCAGACACTTTGCAGGATGGCTGGTATGCTGTTTTGCTCAGGAGGAAATAATGCGTAAAGTATTCGTCGGTTTTCCGATTACATCTGATTTTATTTTGTCGCCGGAAGATTCGCGCCATATCGTCACGGTGCTGCGCAAACGCCAGGGTGATCGTGTCCCTGTGACGGATGCAGAAGGCGTGACTTATGAATGCCGTATCAAAAAGGCAGACAGCCAGCAGACGTTGATGGAACCCCTGCATAGGACGGGTGAGAGACCGGAATCGGCAGGCAGAGTGATCCTGGCGGCAGGACTTTTAAAAAATGATAAGTTTGAATGGGTGGTCCAGAAGGCAGCCGAGCTGGGGGTCAGTGCTATCGTTCCTGTACAAATGGAGCATTGTGTAGTAAAATTAAACGATACGCGCCGCAAGGACCGGCGCCTGCGCTGGCAGCGGATAGCACAGGAAGCGGCTAAGCAGTGTGGCCGCAATGATATCCCGGACGTGACGGATGTACTGTCTTTTACGGAAGTACTGGATACATACGGGACGATGCCTGTCATTATTCCCTTTGAGAAAGAAACGAGGCCTCTGCGCGAATGCTGCGCCACCGTACGGACGGGGAACGTGGTCATCTGTATCGGCCCGGAAGGCGGTTTTTCCGATGGAGAAATCGCCGCGGCCTCAATGCGGGAGCAGTGTCAGACCGTTTCCCTTGGTCCCCGGATATTACGGGCCGAGACGGCAGCTATCGCGTCTCTGGCGATTATCATGTATGAAAGAGGATTCAAATAATGCCAACTATTGCTTTTGTTACCCTGGGATGCCGGGTCAACCAATATGATACGGACAGCATGCGCGGCCTGTTTCTAAAAGCAGGCTATACAGAGCGGGATTTTCATGATGCCGCTGATGTCTACGTCGTCAATACCTGTTCAGTGACACAGATGGGAGAAAAAAAGTCACGACAGCTGATACGCCGTGCAAAAAAAATAAATCCATCGGCCATCGTCGTAGTGACAGGCTGCTATGCCCAGCTGAATCCGGAACTGCTGTCATCTATGCCCGATGTAGATGCCGTCGTAGGTACGAATGAACGGCACCGTATCGTACCGCTGGTACAGATGCTTCTCGGCCGGGGCGGCGGTGAAGCAGTGACGGCTGTCCATGATGCCCGCAATGCCGATGCCTTTGAGGAAATACCCTTGTATCCATCGGCGGTTGAACATACCCGGGCGGATCTGAAAATCCAGGAAGGGTGTAATAATTTCTGTTCCTATTGTATCATTCCTTACACCCGCGGAGCTTTGAAATCACGCCAGCCCGATGCGATAATCAGGGAAGCACAGCGGCTGGTGGATGCAGGGTTCAGGGAACTGGTCCTGACCGGTATCCACCTCGGCGCTTATGGCAGAGAGCTGCCGGACCATCCCGGCCTGGCGCTGATACTGAGACGGCTCCTGGAAGAAACGGATGTACAGCGGATCCGGCTTGGCTCGCTGGAATCGCTGGAAGTCGATGATGAACTCATCGATGTCATGAACCAGTCCGACCGCATCTGTCCCCATCTGCACCTGCCTCTCCAGTCGGGATCGGATACCATATTGAAAGCGATGAACCGTAAATATACAAAAGAGGAATTCATCTGTCTCATTGAGACCCTGCGCCACCGTATTCATCATCTGACGGTTTCGACGGACCTGATCCTGGGATTTCCCGGTGAAACGGATGAACTCTTTGAAGAAACGCTGGATACATTGCAGAAGCTTCGCTTTTCCCATATCCATGCCTTTCCTTATTCTCCCCGCCAGGGAACGCCGGCAGCGGCTATGAAAGACCAGGTAGACCCGGCTGTCAAGAAAAAGCGGGTGGAAATCGTACAGGCCCTGTCAGCCCGGCAGAAGGCAGAATGGCTGCAGCAGATGATCGGCCAGACGGTCCGGGTCCTGATTGAAAAACAGGAGGGTACGACGGGGGAAGGATTTTCAGAAAACTACGAACGCGTCTGTGTCAGGGGACTTACATCTCATCAGGAAGGTTCCATTGTTCCCGTCGTACTGACGGGAGCAGATGACCATAGATTAACAGGCATCATTAAGGAGGAGATTTAAATGGAAGATTGTTTATTTTGCAAAATTGCTGCTGGCGAAATCCCCAGCACAAAAGTGTATGAAGACGATGATTTTTATGCCTTTAAAGATATCGCTCCCGTAGCACCGGTACACGTCCTGGTCATTCCCAAAAAGCACATTGCCAGTATTGCTGCCCTGACGCCGGATGATGCCGATGTGGCAGGCAAAATGCTCTATGCTATCCAGAAAGTAGCGCAGATACTGGGACTCGATAAAGAAGGCTACCGCGTCGTATATAATACAGGGGAAAAGGCGGGCCAGACCGTTCATCATATGCATGCCCACATTCTCGGTGGCAAGGAAATGGCATGGCCGGGAGTATAAGGGAACCGGATACAAGCCAGCGTCCGGCACTCCACCGCAGACGCCGGAGGAAGGTCCGCCGCAGAAAGGCTGTGAATGAGGGCGCCATGATACGCATTGTGTCTCTCCTGTTATTGGCGGCCATCATGGCTTTCCTTATTTTCCATATGAAATAATTGGTACGGCTGCAGTACGGCTGCGGCCGTATCTTTATGCCTGTATAAAAGAATAGACCCGGTGACGGCAGGGGTTTGTGTTTCTGTGTCGAATAGTATAAATAAGAATCATGCATGGTGCATGAAACACAGTATAAATGAAGTACGGGCAGGTGAAGCATGTGTACATACGATATATACGCATAGAAAATTACCGGAATTTCCGGGATGTAGAAATGACGTTCCATGAAAAAGCGAATTATCTGGTCGGGGAAAATGCCATCGGCAAGAGCAGTTTTCTGCGGCTTTTAAAGCTCATGAGCGAAGGATGCGGCATTACAGAAGACGATTATGATTCGGTCCTGCAGCCTATTGTCATCACGTTGGAATTACAGCTGCTGGAAAGTGACAAGGAAGCCTTTGCCGACCTTCCGGAAGAGCATCATACGTCTATACGGGTGCGGATGGAAAAAAATGTGGAAGAGATTTATCCCCGGCTATATGACGAACAGACGGGAGAACAACTGCCACTGGATGTCATCCGCCGCATCCGTTACGTATCCTATTCCTCGTCCCTTCCGCAGGAATACGCGGCTCCGGCCCGGGTGTACCGTGCTATTGAAGAGATGCTCACGTCATGGGGACAGACGCAGCAGGCAGAAATCACGCCGGAACTGCAGCGGTTCATCCGTCACGAAGCCCGGTATGGCCATTTTGATTCGTCCTATTATGTCGATATTTTCCTCCTATCCTGTCTGCTCCGGCGTCAGGACAGGTCCCTGGCGGATAACATGAAGTTCATTTCCCTTGTGGCGCTGGAACTGATTACCCAGATTTATATCATGTGCCATAGCAAGGCCGTGCCCATTGAGCACAATCTGATTGTCGATGAAAAAGGACGGCGCTGGCTGCCACTCATTACGTCCATCGATGAACCGGAAATCCATCTTCATCCGTATATGCAACGGTCCATCCTGCATTATTACAAGCAGCTCCTCAGCAACGGCGATCCCCGTTTTACGGAACTATTGAAAGGGCTGTTTCATATTGACGGTCTGCGGGGGCAGTTATTTGTCGTCACTCATTCTACGGATGCTCTGGTTGATGATTACCGCAACATTGTCCGCTTTTATCGTCATGACGGCGGTCAGGTACGGGCTGCCTGCGGGGCGACCATCCACTTCAGTGAAGAAATTGAAAAGCATCTGATTATGCACTTCCCGGAAGTAAAGGAAGCCCTGTATTCGCGGAGCGTCATTATCGTTGAAGGGGAAACGGAATATGGCTGCTTTTCCCTGTTCGGTACGACATTGGGCCTTCCCTTCGATTACTACGGCATCTGTCTTATCAATGCCCGTGGAGAAAGCTCCATTGCCAAAATCAGGAAATTACTGCAATTTTTCCATATTCCTACGGTGGTGTTGTATGATGCCGATGTCAAGGGGAGCAGGGGGCACGAAAAAAACACGTATTTTACCGACGGTATCTGTTTTGAAATGGATCTGGTGCGGACCATGATTTCCCATGGCAGGCGCCGGGAACTGGACCGGATTATCGATACGGCCAATGGGGAACATGCCCGGGCGACGACGGATATGCTCAAGAAAGCATGCCGCAAGCTGGATCTTAATTATCATGATTATCCGGCCCGCATGCTCTGGCATGTCAATCCCCGCAATCAGGACGCACTCTGCGTGTATTATTTCGCCTGGTTGTACAGCAATAAAGGGGTTATCCTGGGACGGCTCATCGGCCAGTCCCTGAAAGCCAGTCTGATTCCTCCGGCCTTTGTCCGTACCATCCGGGCAGCCGGCGATCTGGCACGGGTTACTCTCCAGCGGGAAGAAGAGGGATTGCGCCGCGAAGAGGAAAAAGAAGAACGGTAACTGATGTTTTCATAAGGATGTTATGTAATGACAACGTTGTTTATAGCTGAAAAACCAAGTATGGCCCGGGAACTGGCCAAATGCCTGCCGGCACCGCAGCAGCGTGGCAATGGATATATCCGTACGGGCGGTGGTATCGTGACCTGGGCGTACGGCCACATCCTGCAGCAGGCGGAACCGCAGGATTATGACAGCCGCTACAAAACGTGGCGTTCTGAAGACCTGCCGATCATACCCCGGACGTGGAAACTTCTGGTCAGCCCGGCGAGCAAAGAACAGTTCCAGATCATCTGCCAGCTCATAGAACAGGCCGATACCCTGGTCAATGCCGGTGACCCGGACCGGGAAGGACAGCTGCTTATCGATGAAATACTGGACTATATTGGCAATACGAAGCCGGTCCGGCGCATACTTCTCAATGCCCTCGATGAAAAAAGCATTCATGAATCCTTATCGGATCTGCGGGACAACCGCGATTTTTATCACCTGAAAGAATCGGCCCTGGCCCGCAGCCGGGCTGACTGGCTCATCGGCATGAACCTGTCCCGTGCCTATACGCTGGCGGCCCGCCGGCAGGGGCATAAAGTTGTCCTGCCCGTAGGACGGGTGAAGACACCGACCCTGGCCCTTGTCGTGCGCCGCCAGCGGGAGCTGGATGATTTCAAACCCGTTACCTATTATGTCGTAAAGGCTGATTTCCTTCATCAAAATGGCCGTATAACGGCCCAGTGGCAGCCAAAAGACACGCAGGCCGGGCTCGACCCGGAAGGGCGCGTCATAGAAGAACAGCAGGCACAGGAACTGCTCCAGCGTTTGCAGGAACATCCTGACGGGACGATTGCAGAACGGAAGAAAACGAAGAAAAAAGAAGCCCAGCGGCTGCCTCTGTCTCTCTCGGCGCTCCAGGTGCTGGCCGGGAAACGGTATGGATACAGCCCGCAGCAGGTCCTAGATACGGCTCAGCAGTTATATGAACGGAAGCTGACGACCTATCCCCGTTCCGATTGCGAGTATCTGCCGCTCAACCAGCGCAAGGATGTGCCGCGCATATTGGAAAATCTGCGGCAGATACAGGCAGGAAAGCTTGCGGACTGGGTTTCCGGTGCTGATCCGTCAATCAGGAGCCGGGCCTGGAACGATAGTAAAATCACGGCTCATCATGCCATTATCCCCACGACGGTACGCTGTGATTTTGCTCATCTGAATGCCATGCAGCAGCATGTATACTATCTTGTTGCCCAGGCCTATATTGCCCAGTTTTATCCCTTGTATGAATATGATCAGACGAAGATTACCATAGAAGCGGCAGGAGAACAGTTTGCGGCTCATGGCAAGGTAGTAACCCAGTGGGGATGGAAAGAGCTGTACCGCAGCGATAAAAATCAGGAAGATGACGATATCAAAGGGGACCTGCCGGCCGTCCGCAAGGGAGACAAGGTCCATTATGAAAAAGGTAGCGTCGATCAGAAGCAGACGAAACCGCCGCCGCGGTTCACGGCGTCTACGCTTCTGGCTGCTATGAAAGAAATATATAAATACGTCAAAGACGATTCGCTGAAGAAGAAACTGAAAGAAGTCCAGGGTATTGGTACGGAAGCGACACGGGCTACTATTATCAGTGAGCTCATCCAGCGGAAGTTCCTTGTCGAAGAAGGAAAGAAAAAATATTTAAAACCGACAGATATGGCCTATCTCCTCGTCGATGCCCTGCCCGACGCCATGGTATATCCCGATGAAACGGCTGTCTGGGAAGACCGGCTGTATAAGATGAGCGAAGGAAAAGACAGCCTCGACGCCTTTTTACAAGATCAGATTGCCTTTCTGAAAACACTCATCACAGCAGCCGGCAAGGCTGATATGAGCCAGCAGACAGGCGGAGGGAAACGCTGTCCAAAGTGTGGGAGTATGATGATCCTGCGCCATGGCAAATACGGCGATTTTTATGGGTGCAGCCAGTATCCTGCCTGCCGGGCTACGGAACCGGCAGAGACAGCATCGCCTGACGAAATCGACAGGACCTACAAGTGTCCGCGGTGCAAAGAAGGATATTTCCAAAAGCGGGAAGGTCCCTATGGTCCTTACTGGACCTGCAGTACACCGTCGTGTCATACGCGGTGCGCCGATGTAGATGGTGTTCCCAGCCTCTTTCATAACAAATAGCCTTGCACGGATTCTCTGCTCTGGGCTATAATAAACGAAATGAAACTATTATATTCCTGAAGAAAGGTGAAACTATGATATTATCGGGCAAGGAAATCGTCAAACATCTGGGCAGGGAAATCATCATTACGCCCTTTCATCCGGAACGGGTCAATCCCAACAGTTATAATTTGTCGCTGTACCATGAACTGATGGTGTACGACCATCCGGAACTGGATATGGCCAAACCCAATCCGGCATCGACCATCTATATTCCCAAGTCGGGATATGTCCTCCAGCCCAATAAGTTATATCTGGGCCGGACCAATGAATACACGAAGACCGATGGCTACATTCCCATGCTGGAAGGCCGTTCTTCTGTGGGCCGTCTGGGTGTCTTTATCCATGTCACTGCCGGATTTGGCGACGTAGGGTTTGCCGGTTACTGGACGCTGGAAATTTTCTGTGTACAGCCGATCCGAATTTATCCTGATGTGGAAATCTGCCAGATCTACTATCATGATATCGACGGGGAATACGATACCTATCATGGCGGCAAATATCAGAATAATACGGGAATCCAGCCCAGTATGCTCTGGAAAGACTTTGAAAAGAAATAGCAGGTGAAAACATGTTGCGTGAAATTCCTTTGGAAGATATACAAGGTTTCCGCATCGGCAGTAGTGACGATGCGGCCGGTGGGACCGGATGTACTGTTCTGATTTGTCCCGATGGGGCTCCGTGCGGACTCGATGTTCGCGGTGGCGGACCGGCGAGCCGGGAAACGGAATTGCTCAATCCCAGAGCAGCGGCTGAACGTATCCACGCCGTGCTTTTAAGTGGCGGCAGTGCCTTCGGGCTGAATGCGGCTGCCGGGGTCATGCAGTATCTGGAAGAACATGACATCGGATTCGATACGCGGATCTGCAAAGTCCCCCTCGTACTGGCCTCGTGCATTTACGATCTGGGTTGTGGTAGGAATGTCCGTCCTGATGCGGCTATGGGATACGAAGCCTGCGTACAGGCAGAACAGAATCATACTCTCATGGGCAATCACGGAGCCGGTACGGGTGCTACGGTGGGGAAATGCTGTGGCCCATCCTACATGATGAAATCCGGCCTGGGAATCTATGCCGTACAGACCGGCGATATCCAGGTCGGTGCCGTCATTGCCGTCAATGCCCTGGGTGACGTGCTCGATGAAAACGGCCGTATCCTGGCAGGCATGCGCTCCCGGGAAGGCCGGGGATTTGCCGATACGCGCAGGGTGCTCCTGGAAGAATATGGAAAGACAGACACTTTGTTCTCCCAGCGTCAGGCAGCTGGCGGGACGACCAATACGACTATTGGGGCCATCGTGACCAATGCGGCATTTGATAAAGCTCATATGGGGAAAATCGCAGCCCTTGCCAGCAACGGACTGGTACGGACCATCCGGCCGGTCAATACGACAGCCGACGGCGATGCGGTGTACGCCCTCAGCGTGGGACATGTGCAGGCTGAACTTAATACGGTGGGTGCTCTTGCAGCCTATGCCGTGGAACAGGCTGTACGCCGCGCCGTCTGTCATGCCGAATCGGCATACGGCATTCCGTCCCTTCACGACTGGCAGTGATAGAGGGAGGGATAAAGGACGCCCCCCTTTCTTCCGTCCCTTGACGGCATGGCGGATTTATGATACGATTGCACAGATGAGTATGAATGACAATCGCTGGCCTCCGGGTCAGAGGAAAGTCCGAGCTCCACAGGGCAGGATGCCGGATAACGTCCGGCGAAGGCGACTTCAGGGATAGTGCCACAGAAATGTGTACCGCCGCGCAAGCGGTAAGGGTGGAACGGTGCGGTAAGAGCGCACCAGCAGTACAGTAATGTGCTGGCTAGGTAAACCCCATCTGGAGCAAGACCGAATAGGGAAGGGATGAGGCGGCCCGCTGATCTTCCGGGTTGTGTCGCTTGAACATGCTGGCAACAGTATGTCTAGATAGATGATTGTCGCTGCCGCAAGGCAGAACAAAACTCGGCTTACTGATTACTCATCATACTGTGATAGGAGAAGGCTGTTGCATCTATGCGGTGCGACAGTCTTTTTTACTGTTGTACCGGGCGTGCTGGTATCATCAATACCGGGAACTCCGTTTGAAATTTCATTAGATATAACGAAATTTTTGTATACATTTTTTTGATACTTTACAATAGGCTTAGCGCATGATATCATGGCAGAAGGTAGTCGTTTAGTAACGTTTACTACAGGCTTTATTTCAATAAAAGCGAGGGATATAAGTTGGCATTAATTGTGAAGAAATTTGGCGGCAGCTCTGTAGCCACGCCGGATAAGATGCGCGCCATCGTGCAGCGCGTTCTCAAGGGATCCCAGCCCGATGACAAGATTGTCATCGTCGTATCGGCTATGGGTAAGTCAACAGATAAATTGATTGAACTGGCCGGCCAGATCACATCGAAAACATATGGCCGTGAAATGGATATGCTTCTTTCTACGGGGGAACAGGTTTCTATTGCGCTGATGGCTATGGCTTTTCAGGAAGCCGGACATAAGTCGATTTCCTTTACCGGCGCCCAGGCAGGTATTACAACCAGTGATGCATTTAATAAGGGCCGCATCCTGGACATCCAGCCGGACCGCATTTTAAAAGCACTGGATGAAGGCAATATCGTCATCGTCGCCGGGTTCCAGGGGATTACCGATGCAGGCGACATTACGACGCTGGGCCGTGGCGGCTCGGATACGACGGCTGTCGCCATTGCAGGAGCTATCCATGCTGACGTATGTGAAATCTATACAGACGTAGAAGGTATCTATACATCGGATCCCCGCGTCGTACCCAATGCACGGAAAATGAAAGAAATTACCTACGGGGAAATGCTGGAAATGGCAAAACTCGGGGCCGGCGTCATGCAGCCCCGCGCTGTTGAAATGGGCAGCCGTTTCAATATTCCTATTCATGTCCGTTCCACTTTTTCTGAAAACGAAGGTACTATTATACAGGAGGCTTATTCCATGGAAATCAAACAGTATTTGATCCGCGGCGTCGCAGAAGATAAAAATGTTGCCAAAATTACCGTTCTGGGAATTCCAAACAAACCGGGTTATGCATACAAATTATTTGAAACCCTGGCCAATGCCAATGTAGTCGTCGATATGATTGTCCAGAGCGTACGCGTTGCCAACGAAGGCGTAACGGACATTACCTTTACGATTTCCCGCGATGAACTGGCTTCTGCCAAGGATGTACTGGAACAGATCAAAGGGATGATGCCTGTAGAAGATATCCTTATTGATGACAAGATGGCAAAAGTTTCCATTGTTGGTGCAGGCATGGCCGGCCATCCGGGCATTGCTTCCGGCATGTTTGGCGTGCTGGGTAAAAATAATATTAATATTGAAATTATTTCTACTTCTGAAATCAGCATTACCTGCCTCATTTCCCAGGACCAGGTAGATACAGCCGTACGTGCTATCCACGCCTATTTCTTTGACGAAAACTGAGGCTCCTATGTCTGTGCTGGATAATTTTGTAGAAGAAATGCTTCAGGTAGAAGTTCCTAAACGTGTTCTTCTGGAACGCATGCTGCACGGCCTTGAGGTCGAAAAGCCGCCACAGTTCAAGATACCGGCACCGCAGTACACGTTTGAATCCAATCTGCATGGCCTGCGCTATGATTATCAGAAGAAAGAAGTCACTATTTCGTATAAAGTAGCACCTAAAGTATATGATGATGTGACCGTTGCGTTTGCTACGTTCAAGGTACTGCTGGAAGGCATTGCTGTCTGTATCCGTATGCAGAAATGGTAAGGGTTGTTAGTCAGAAGAGAGGCTGCCGCATTAAGAAAAAAACTTAGTGCGACAGCCTCTTGTTGTTTCAAGCGTCAAACATCAGATATCAAACATATGCAACGGGAATATGCCCGTCTGGGAGGATTTTGTATGACTTGTGGAGTGGATATAGTAGACATACGGCGTATGGAAAAACTGGTTTGTACCCACAGCCAGTCTTTGCACCGCTTATTTACGGAACAGGAAATTACTTATTGCCGCAGCCGGGGAAAAGGACAGTATGCTTCTTTTGCCGCTGTGTTTGCCGCCAAAGAAGCCTTTTGGAAAGCCTGCCGTACAGGCTTCCGGGAAGGAGCATGGACCGATGTGGAAGTGCGGCATGATGAGCTGGGTGCGCCTTATTTAGCCCTGCACGGGGGCTGTGCGGCCCTCTTGAAGGAACGGGGAGACCTGTCCTTGTCTCTGGCACACGATGGCACATATGCCATTGCCCAGGTCGTCTGGATGTAACACGAATTCCTTAGAGTTGAGATTAAGTTTCTATTCCGGATGTGCTATAATAGAGTCGTTGAATCCAAAGCACATAAAGGAGAAGATAGAGTGTACAAGAAATTCCTTATCTGGCCCCTGATTATCGTGGCCAGCCTGCTGCCCGTTGGGATATCCCATGGGGCATCAAAAGCCAATGTCACTAAAGTCCGTGTCGTGACACGCAATGATGCCGATATACCGTTTGTCCGCACTGTCCTGGATGTCACCGGCCCGGTGCAGCCCCGGTTTGCCATCGATAAAAGTGGCTATAATATTGTCGTCACCATTCCTAATACGAACCTGAGCCGGAGTATCAATCCCCGTCCCCAGGTCAATCAGAATGTCATTTCGCGCCTGGAACTGGGCAATAAAGGCCCCCATACAGAGATCCGCATCCGCGTGCCCAAAGCCGTGAATCCAAAAGACTTGAAAGTCTTTACCCTGGATGGAAATGCCAAGCAGAAAATCAGCAACCGCGTCGTTATCGATGTGAACGATAAATCGGGTAAGATACAGCAGTGGAGTCACTGGCATGATTCCAAAGACAGTATTTCCAAGCCTTTCAGTGAATCCATCAAGAAAGGCTTTAAGGGGCAGAAACCTTTTGCCGGTCCTGGCAAGGGAGATATGATCTGGCCTGTCAAAGGGGTCATTACGTCGCCTTTCGGGTATCGCATCCATCCGATTTACGGCCGTCAGATTCTTCATTCCGGCATGGACATCGGTGTGGATTATGGTACTCCTGTCAAGGCGGCCCTGGATGGCGTTGTCGTCGAAGCGGACTGGATCAGCGGCTATGGCAACGCTGTCATCATTGACCACGGCAATGGCATGACTACTTTGTACGGCCACAATGAACGGCTTAATGTCGAAACGGGACAGAACGTAAAGCAGGGCGATATCATTGCTTATGCCGGCTCTACAGGAAATTCGACAGGGCCTCACGTTCATTTTGAAATCCGCGTCAATGGAGAAGCCGTTGACCCGGCTTTGTATTTGTAATCGATAAGGAGGGTATCATGCAAAAGCTCAATACAGCAGCCCAGATGCGGCGCATGGATCAGACGGCCATGCATGGCAGGTATGCCATTGCGCCGGCAGTCCTCATGGAAAATGCCGGTCACGCCGTCGTTACCTGCGCGGAAAAGGCCGTCCATGGCTGGCAGGGTAAGGACGTCGTGATTTTGTGCGGCAAGGGCAATAACGGGGGAGACGGTTTTGTCATAGCCCGTCATCTTCTGAACTGTGGCGCCCGGGTCTATGTCTATGTGCTGGGAACAGAAGAATCGTACAGTCCGGAAGCACAGGCTCATCTCCATACCCTGCAGGAACTGGCCGATGAGGAAACCTGCCTTATAGATTACTTTGTACCGTCGGACAAGGCCTGGGATACACTGTACCGGCGACTGGCATCCAGCCAGGTTGTGATCGATGCCATACTGGGAACAGGATTCCATGGTACGTTGCGCATGCCCGTGAGCCGCATGGTCAATATGGTCAACGAAGTGGCAGCATCGGGCAGCCTTCAGGTCATTGCCGTCGATATCCCGACAGGGGTCAATGCCGACACGGGCGACGTCAGCGGCAGTGGCGATGAAGAAGCGGCCGGTCCTATATTTGCCGACATGACGGTTACCTTCGGTGTCTGGAAACGGGGACTGCTCCTGTATCCGGGCCGTACTTGTGCCGGACTCGTCGTCTGCGATGATATCGGCATGCCCCGGCCTCTCCTGGCCGGCCGGGAAGATGATGCCGCATATATGCTTGAAGAAAATGATATATCGGAAGTTCTGGTTCCGCGCAGTCCTGATTCCCATAAAGGCACTCATGGTACGGTCGCTATCGTGACCGGCAGTAGTGATATGGCAGGAGCCGCACTGATGGCTGCCCGCGGTGCCCTGCGCAGCGGAGCGGGAAAGCTCTTTCTGCGTGTGCCGGCACGTACGGCAGCCTATTGCATCGGCCGTCAGGCTGAAGCCATGGTGCGCGGTGTCGGAAGCAATGATCATTTTACAGCTGCCGATGCAGCGGAAATCATTGAAGAAAGCCGGCAATGGTCGGTACTGGCCATGGGGCCGGGCATGGGGAAAGCAGAAGAAACGAAGACATTCCTCAAAGAAGTCATTGCCCATACGTCGTGCCCGCTGGTGCTCGATGCCGATGCGCTGAACCTCCTTGCAGAGGAACGGGATTTTATAGCCCCTTACGGCAGCCGCATCATCATGACGCCCCATCTGGCGGAATTTAGCCGCATCAGCGGCCTATCGCTGGCAGATATCAAAAAAGATTGTATCGCTGCAGCCAAGCAGTTCGTGCAAAACTGGCACGTAACGCTGGTCCTGAAAGGAGCGCCGACGGTTATCGTGTCGCCAAAGACGCTCCATGCGTATGTCAATCCCGGCGGCAATGCCGGCATGGCCTGTGGCGGCATGGGGGACATCCTTACAGGTATGACAGCCGCTCTTGTGGCCCATGACGGCATGACTAGTCTGTGTACCGCTGCCTGTGCGGCTGTCTGGCTTCACAGTGCTGCCGGTGATGTCTGCCATGACACGTATGGCTCCTATGGATTTCTGCCTATGGAAGTCGCTGATGCCGTTCCCCGGGTCATAGCCCGTCTGGAAGACAACCGGCCACTGCCTGTATTGCAGCAGCCGCTGGTGACGGAGGCATAGCCGCAGCGTGTATCCCTTTAAGGGAAAAGGACTGTTCCGTATCGTTTGGATACTGGTGACAGTCCTTGTTGTTTGTCTGGCAGGCTGTGCACCGCATACACGCGACGACAGCAATCTGCAAATTCACGTCCTGTCTGCCGGTCAGGCTGATGCCGTGCTCATACGGCACAAAACCGGCGATTTCCTCATTGACAGCGGGGACAGTGACGGGACAGACCGGCTTTTGTCCCAGCTGCAGAAGTTTCACGTGCGCCGTCTGGAGGCGCTGATCCTGACTCATCCCCATGAAGACCATATTGGCGGTACGCCGGTGCTGCTGGAGACTCTGCCTGTAGCCTGTATCTATGACAACGGGCAGGAATCAGAATCTCCCGTATATGCTCACTATCGTAAGATAGCGGCCCAAAAAAGTATTCCCTGTAAACCACTGCAACGCGGATATCAGCTTACCTGGCCCGATGGGCTGGTTTTATCCGTCTTATCGCCTCCGGCACGGGGAGAAAGCGGCTATTGGACACTGCAGGCTTCTAAGAGCAGGGAAAACAATTTTTCTCTCATCTGCCGCCTGGAATATGGAACCTTTTCCATGCTGTTTATGGGTGATGCCGAAAGAGAAAGCGAGCGGATCCTGCTGCAACATATACCATCCCCGCAGGTGCGGTCGGCTGTGCTGAAAAACGGTCATCATGGCAGCCGTACGGCGACAACGGAAGAATTGGTAAAAGAAGCAGCTCCTGCTGCAGCCGTTATTTCCTGTGGTGCCGGCAATTCCTTTGGCTTTCCTCACCGGGAAGTATTATCTCTCCTCGCGTCGTATCATATTCCTGTCTATCGTACCGACCGGGACGGAACCATATCGATTTACAGCGATGGCACATCCTATACGGTAGAACCATCTCATGATGATAGAACTTTGTGACGGATTTGTGAAAAAGAAGAACTTAAAATAGAGCAGGAGGTATGGTATAATAAAAACGTTCATTTGTAAAGGAGAAGATACTATTGCTGAAAAAACTATGTATGATACCTTTATTGGCTCTTGCCTGCCTGCTGCCGTTCGTTTCTGTGCAGGCTGCAGCCAATACGGAAATTACCAGTGTCCGTGTAGCGACACGCAATGATGCAAATACCCCCTTTGTCCGGACAGTCCTCGATGTGTCCCGGAAAGTCACACCCCGCCTGTATATTGACAAGAGCGGCAAATATGTGACGGTTACACTACCCAATGCGAAAATCGATAAAAATGTGCAAAAGCAGTATGATGCCAATTCCAACGTCGTGTCCCGTATATGGCTGACACAACGCTCTTCCGGTACGGATCTGAATATCAAAGTGCCGCGTCAGGTCACGGCCCAGGATGTGAAAGTATTCACCCTGCCGGGGGATAAAAAATCGAACCGCTCAGACCGGGTAGTCGTCGATGTCAACGATAAATCCGGTAAAGTAAAGCAGTGGAAACACTGGGGCAATGAATCTATTGGCATTCACTCCTCGCAGAATACGAAAGCTTCTAAAACGGGCGGAGCATCGGTTACGGTGCCATCCTACGGCGGCAGTGCCAGCTACAGCCTGACAAAGGGGCTGAAAGGGAAGACCATCTGCATCGATCCTGGCCACGGCGGCAGCGATACAGGAGCCCTTGGCAGTTTCAGCCAGGAAAAGAATATTACTCTTGCCATTTCCAAGAAAGTACAGAGTCTACTGCAGCAGGCCGGAGCCAACGTTATCATGACCCGTACGACTGATGTCGATGTGTATGCGCCTAATGACGGAGCAGTAGAAGAACTGCAGGCACGCTGCAATATTGCCAATGCAGCGAAAGCCGATGCCTTTGTCTGCATCCATATTGATTCCTACTCTTCAGCCGATGCCGGTGGCGTAACGGCTTATTACAACAGCAAGACATCCCACGACGCCGGCCTTGCCAAGTATATTCACAATCAGAATATGAAGGCGACGAATTTCCAGGACCGGGGCATACGGACGGCTAATTTCTACGTCCTGCTCCATACGAACATGCCGGCAACGTTGCTGGAACTGGGCTTTATTTCCAATCCAGGTGAAGAAAAAGCCCTGAATACAGAAGCACAGCAGCAGAACTTTGCCGAAAGCATTGTAAAGGGCCTGGCTGATTATTTTGATAATAATGGCATATAATAAAAACAACTGATGACAGATGCCCCTGTCGGTCCGTGCAAAAAGCCGGACTGGCAGGGGCATTCCATTATGGTTGTTTTTTTAATTTATATATACTCATACCCTTTAAATTTTGCTATAATAGATAAATGAAATACGTTGCAGGTGCAACATACTGCAAGGAGGGAAAGGGTATGATTAAGCGCAATATAGTTCTCGTAGGCATGATGGGGAGTGGCAAAAGCCATATAGGCCGCAAGCTGGCTGTCCGTCTGGGGTGGCAGTTTGTCGATACAGACCGTCGGATCGAACGCCAGATGGGACAGACTATTGCCGACTTTTTTGAACGGGCCGGGGAAAAGGTATTCCGTGAACGGGAAATCAATGTGCTGCAACAGGTCAGCCGCTACCATGAAGCGGTTATTTCTTTTGGCGGGAATTTCCCAATGAATATCGAAACATACCGTATCCTTCACCGTCATGGCTATATTGTGGCCCTGCGCTCGCAGCCGTTCCGCGTTGAAGAACGGGTGGGGCGCCACATCGGCAAACGGCCGACTGTAGACTATGACAATCTCCATGCGTTTGTTACGCGAATGGATGCCCAGTGGAAGCATGTATACCCGTACTGTGATTATGTCGTCGATACGACCGATTACAGTGCTGAAGAGATAGTAGATATTATTGTACAACGCATCAAAGGGGACGATATCGTCTTCGTTTCCCGCGAACCAAAGGAGGCAGATGGTCATCATGATAAATAAAATTGGTGTACTTACAAGTGGTGGTGATGCGCCGGGCATGAATGCGGCTATCCGCGGCGTTACCCGTTATGCTATTGAAAAAGGGCTGGAAGTAACCGGCATTGTCCGGGGATATGAAGGGCTTCTGAGCCATGAAATCATGCCACTGAACCGCCGGAGCGTCGGTGCTATCATCCATCGCGGTGGCACGATGCTGCGCACGGCCCGTTGTCTGGAATTTCTGGAAGAAGAAACGCAGAAAAAAGCGGCGGCCTATATCCGCGAACAGGAAATGGACGCTCTGGTCGTCATCGGCGGTGACGGTTCGATGCGCGGCGCCCAGGCGTTGAGCCGTCTGGGGATTCCTACGGTTGTCATCCCCGGCACCATTGATAATGATATGGGCGGAACCGAATACACCGTCGGTTTTGATACGGCTGTCAATACGGTCCTGGAATCGGTCAATAAAATCCGTGATACGGCTTTTTCCCATGACCGGGTTGCCGTTATTGAAGTCATGGGCCGTCATGCCGGTTTTATTGCTCTCTATGCCGGGATGGCTGCCGGTGCTGAAGCGGTACTGGTACCGGAACATGAAGTATCGCTGGAAGATTTGTGCACCCATCTCAATGAATCCCACCGCATGAAGAAGATGAGCAGTATTGTCGTCGTAGCCGAAGGCGCTGCCAAAGGAGCCGATGTGGTCGATTATATCAAAGGCCATACCTATCTGGAGCCGACCCTGACGGTGCTTGGCTATGTACAGCGTGGCGGTTCGCCCTCGGCGAAAGATGCGATTATGGCCAGTCTGTTTGCGGAAAAGGCCATAGACAGCCTGCTGGCCGGTACGTATAATTGTGTCATCGGACAGATTGGTGAACGCATCGTCGCTACGCCTTATACGGAAGCGGAACGGCTTCATTTCCCCCTCGATGAAAACATGTACCGCCTCGTCCTCGAACTGGGACGATAAGGGAAACTGGCCATAACGGACCAGGGCGTTCCCATAATGTCACCAGCCAGGGGCCGGTAAGCCCGTTGTATAAATCCGATATAAAAATGCTGTCGCACGAAGCAGAATTGCCTGATGCGACAGCATTTTTTGCCAGATTGTAGTTTTTAAAATAAATGCTTGAGCCAGAGCAGTGCGACGGCGGCTCCGGAGCAGAGAATGGCGATGGCGATGATGATGGGGAACCCCATAGGGTCATCGGCCCAGGGAACGGGAACGTTCATGCCCCAGAGGCTGAAAATAATCGTCGGTACGGCCAGGATAATCGTTATAGAAGCGAGGAATTTCATGACGATATTCAGGTTATTGGATATGATTGAAGCAAAGGTATCGGACATACTCATGAGGATATTGGAGTACATTTCAACCATTTCAATTGCCTGCTTGTTTTCGATGATGACGTCTTCCAGCAGGTCTTCATCTTCTTCATACATCTTGAGCAGATGGTGCAGTGTCGTATTGCGGCGCAGACGCATGAGCTTTTCCATGACGATGCCGTTGCCGCGCAGGGCTGATGTGAAATAGGTCAGTGATTTCTGTAATTCCAGCAGCAGGAAAAATTCCTTATTCTGCATAGAATGGCGCAGGTCCTGTTCGATGTCATCGGTACGATGATTGATCTGCTGCAGGTAGCGCAGGAAGAGTGTCGCCGTGCGGTATAAAATCTGAAACAGGAACCGGGTCTTTTTGAATGTATAAAACAGGGGATATTTATTTTCTGTAAAAGCCCGCATGACTTCCGTTTCCTGGATGCACAGGGTAATGATGAAGTCTGGCGTAATGAATATGCCCAGCGGCAGTGTGTCGTAACTGTCTGTTTCCAGGATGATCGGGATATTGATGACGATGAAGATATAATTGTCTTCCAGTTCCACGTGGGACCGTTCTTCCGTATCCAGAGAGGTCTTGAGAACGTCCGTCGGAATTTCCGTCACCATGGAAACGAGTTGGAGATCTTCCGAATCGGGGTTGACCACATGTATCCAGGAGCCTTTCTCAGCAGAGGCGAGAGAAATGTTGTCTTCCAGATGGCCATTATTGTGTTTATAAACTTGAATCATGATGGCAGCCCCTTTCTCTGTGTGTGTTGTAAGTCCAAACTACAATATAATCATAATTTACTCATCCGTCAAGAGAAAAGGCGATATTAATTGTAATGACTCTGTAAAATACGGGACTGCCGGCCTGTAATCTGCGATGGTGGCGGGAAATACGGGAATTTGCTATAATAAAATGGTTTATTTTCTATGGATATGGGGGAATGGAATATGTTGGCTGTCGTACTCAATGGTTGTATGACTTCGCTGGGGGCACTCATTGGATTTTTTCTAAAACGGGGGATTCCCCAGCAGTATACGCAGGCCATTTTTGGCGTCATTTCTCTTTGTGTGACTGTCATGGGCATACAAGCTGCCGTCGCGACGCAGAATCTGATACTGGTGCTGGCCAGCATGATTGTGGGCACACTGGCCGGGACGGCGCTGCATATAGAAGACCATATGCAGCAGTTCGGGGAATATCTGAAAAAACGTCTCCGTGCGGGGAATGAATCGGATTTCGTCAAGGGATTTGTTACCTTGTCTTCCATGCAGGTCATCGGTGCCATGGCTATCCTGGGTCCGGTCCAGGCGGCTCTCGGCAATAATGAGCTGCTGTATTTTAAAAGCGTCCTCGATTTTACGTCGGCATTTATCTTTGCGACCATCTATGGTCTGGGAATCGTGCCGGTAGGACTCGTCGTCTTAGTGTACCAGGGATTGTTCTACGTGCTGGCGACGCTCTTTCTGCCGCTCATGACGACCGATGTCATCCGGGAACTCAATGCCGTAGGCGGCGTCATGATCCTGGGGATAGCACTAAATATGTTTGGCACGACGAAGTTGAAAATTGCCGATTTCCTTCCGGCTTTGTTCATACCGATGATCTATTATCATTTCATTTGTTAGAGAGAAAATCGTGGAGAAAATAAGGGAACCGGACTTTGGAATAAGAAAGAAGGAATAGGATGAACATCATGGTGAGTGGTATTGGCGGCATCGGCGGGTACATAGCCTCTGTACTTTGTGCCCATGAATCGGATGTAACTCTGGTAGCACGACGGAAACGGCGTCAGTCTCTGGAGAAAAACGGACTGATACTGCACAGTCTGCTCATGGGAGAACGGGTATTTCACCCGGCTGTTACAGATACTCCGGCGTCGGCAGGGATACAAGACATGATATTTATCTGTACGAAGACGTTTTCCCTCGTACAGGCACTGCAGGATGTTATACCGTGTATAGGCCCTGCCACGATAGTAGTTCCGGTGATGAATGGTGTGGATCATGATGACATAACCCGTCGTACCATTCCTTGTGGTATCGTAGTTAATACGGTCATTTTTGTCACCTGTTCATACCGGGACGATTATTCTATCGATCAGAAAAGCCGCTATGCCCGCCTGCTCGTATCCAGTCCGGGAACCGCTGGAGCCGCTGAAGTGGCAGCCGTATTGAATCACGAAGGGGAGCTGGAATGCACGGCCGTTGCCGATCTGCGTCCCGAATTGTGGCATAAGTTTATCCTGAATTGTGCCTATAATACGATTACTGCCTATTACGGCTGTACGACGCGCGGGCTGGCTGAACATCCGGAGCGGCTGCAGCAGTTCCGGACACTGATCCGTGAAGCCTATGCTGTCGCACGGGCAGGGGATGTCCCTCTCGACGAATCTGTTGCAGAGGATATATATGACCAGATCCTGCATCGCCGCAGTCTGGATGACACGAGTTCCACGGCCCGTGATTTTCTGGCTCACCGTCCAAGTGAACTGGAAACGTTCGGCGGCACGCTGCTCCGGTATGCTGCCCGGTGGCACGTATCAGTCCCGTTATCGGAATCTTTTTATACATCATTGTGGAAAAAAGAATCGTCTTATAGAGAAAACCCGTGACGGGTAAAAACAGGGTCAGCATATGATATCCTGAAAAGAGATGGGACAGCAATGTGAATGTATGGGTTCATGTTGCTGTTCTTTTTGTGTATGAAATCAGATGTAATGTTAGCATTAATATTATTATCTGGGAGTGCTATTATCTTAAATGTAATAAAAATAGTTATATTTAATGACAGGCCCTTCATTCTTTACCTATTCTTTTAAGTCTATTATATTGGTGTTTTTACATATCTATGGTATGATAGAATATGTTTATTATATCAATCGTTTGGAAAGGCTCCCTGTTTACCGAAGCGGGAGCGGTTCCATAGGGCAGAAAAACTATGGATAGGATGGGAATATCGTATCCACAGAAATATCTGGTTGGGAAAGTTGACAGAGTATGCAATTAATAAAGATGGAACTGCGGGGATTTAAGTCCTTCGCAGATAAGACAACATTGACATTTGATAAGGGAATCACAGCTATCGTCGGACCGAACGGCAGCGGCAAGAGCAATATTTCCGATGCCATCCGCTGGGTCATGGGGGAACAGAATGTCCGCCAGCTGCGCGGTCAGAAGTCGGAGGACATTATTTTTTCCGGTACGGAAAAACGGCGTCCCCAGGGAGCGGCAGAAGTATCCCTGTATTTTGACAATAGCGATCATCAGCTCGATGTCGAATTTGCGGAAGTCGTCGTAACACGGCGGATTTTCCGCTCCGGCGAAAGTGAATTCTTTATTAACAAGCGGCCGTGCCGTTTGAAAGACATTCATCTTTTGTTTGCTGATACGGGTATTGGCCAGGATTCGATGGCTGTCATCGGCCAGAACCGGGTGGACCGCATCTTGAACAGCAAGCCAGAGGAGCGTCGGGTCATTTTTGAAGAAGTGGCCGGTATCAGCCGCTATAAGAGCCGTAAACAGGAAGGATTGCGCAAGATAGCGGAAACGGAACATAATCTCGAACGCATCCACGATATGATGAGCGTGCTGGAAGAACAACTGGAACCAATGAAAGAACAGGCACAGCGGCTGCAGGCGTTCCGGCAGCTTGACGGGGAGCGACTGGCCTATGAAGGTACTTTGGCCCTGCAGGAGCTGCGCAATGCCGAACGACTCCTTTCCAAAGCGGAAAATAACCGCATCACGGCCCAGCAGGAACATGATGCGGTCACAGCGAAGCTGGAACAGGCGGCAGCGGTCCGCAAGGATCTGGTGACGCGTATGGAAGAAGAAAACGGTGTTCTGCGGCGTCTCGATGAGGAAACACTGGCTGTCCACAATGAACTGGATAGTATGAAAAGCCGTCACGAAGCCTTTTCCAGCCGTCAGCAGGAACTGGCGGAATCCTTCCGCCAGGCCGGACAGGATGCTGGTCTGGCAGAAAAAAAAGAAGAACAGGTCAACGAACAGAAGGCGGCCTATTCACGGCAGCTCGAAGGGAAAAAGCAGGAACTGGAAGCGGCCCGCCAGGGATTGTCCCTGACGCAGGAATTATTCCGTCAGGCTGAAGAAAAAGCCCGGAAAGCGGCAGAGGCTGTAGCAAAGATACAGACGGAAAGCGCAAAAAGACAGCAGGATTTATTTGTTCTGACCCGGGACATGGAAGACTTGCGGCGCCGTCTGGAAGAAAACCGGAGTCAGGCCGGAGAACTGGAAAAGACGAAAAGTGATCAGGAACAGGCCGCATCCAGGGCTACCCGTGCCGTACAGCAGGACAGAGAAGAACTGTCACAGGCGCAGCAGAAATTTCAGTCAGCGGCAGCTCTTCTTGAAACGTGGGAAGGGAAACGAAGGGAAGCCGGTGAGCGTCTCCGCCAGGCAGAACAGGAATACCGCAGTCTGCGGGGAAGTACGGCCGCGCTTTCCCAGCGCATCCGCGTACTGGAAAGCATGGAGCAGGAACACGAAGGACTGGGACGGGCCGTAAAAACGGTACTGTTGGCACAGAAGCCGTGGCGGTCCCGGGTCTGCGGCGTTGTCGGGGAATTGTGTACCATACCGCAGGCTTATGCGACGGCCCTGGATATAGCCCTGGGCGGCGCAGCTCAATACGTGGTGACGGAAGATGAAGGGACGGCGAAACAGGCCATTTCCTATTTGAAAGAACGGCATGCCGGCCGCACGACGTTCCTGCCACTGGACACGGTGCGGCCCCGCAGCCGGACCCGCGATGAAGAGTCGGCTTCTTCTATGGCAGGCATCATTGGCTTTGCCAACGACCTGATACAGTTTGACGACAAATACAGAAATATATTTTCTTCTCTTCTTAACAAGACGCTCATAGCAGAAACGGTCGATGCCGCTTCTGCTGCAGCCCGCGCGTATCAGCACCGGCTGCGCATCGTCTGCCTTGATGGGACCTTGTTCAATGCCGGCGGCTCTCTTACCGGTGGCAGTATAAAAAACAGGGAAGGATCCCTCATCAGCCGGCGGGCGGCCCTGCAGGACCTGAAGGCCGAAGCCGCTGCATCGGAGCAGAAACTGCAGGAACTGGTCCGTCAGGGCAATGAACTGCGCCATGCGGCAGACGAAGCGGACCGGGCAGCGGCTCAGCAGCAGCAGCTCCGCCAGCAGGCCGATATGGAGCAGCAAAAACTGCGTCTCAGCGTAGAAAGTATGGAAAAAGAAGAAAAACAGGCCAGCCATGCAGCCAGTGAAGCGGCACAGACCTTGCAGAAGCTGTATGCAGCCCGTTCTGATATCCAGGCAGCGCTGGTGCAGAAAGAGGAAATCCATGCATCCTGGATGGAGGAAAAGCCGGCAGACACAAAAGCACTGGAAGAAAGACAGCAGCGGACACAGGACGAACTGGAACAGTGCCGTCATGCTCTGACAGACCGGCAGGTCGCCCTGGCTACCCTGGAGGAACAAATCCGTCATCTGAAAGAGCAGATTTGTCAGCACGACGAACTGTCCCGCCAGGCGGCTGATGCGTCCCGGGAAGCGGCAGGCCGGTTGGAATCGATACGGCAGCGTCAGGAGGAAACGCGGCAGCTGTTGCAGGACCTGACAGAGCATATTAAAGAAAAAGAAGCGGAAACGAAGGCCAAGGATGACGAAAAGACCGCCTTTTATGCTTCACGGGAAGCCGATTTCCAGAAGAGCCGGGAATTGGAACAACAGATACACGGTTTCCGGAACGAACAGGAACAGTGGAATCAGCGCGTCCATGCAGCCGAAGTACAGCAGGAAAAGTACCGTGGTGAAATCGGGCGGGGAGAAGAACACCTGGCCCGTCAGGGATTGAGCCGGGAAGAGGCGATGAAGCGGCGCCGTGAAGGGTCTCTCCGTGAGTTGAACGAACAGGTCGCACAGCTGCGGCAGAAGATAGCCGGCCTGGGACAGATTAATCCCAATGCCGATACGGAATATCAGAATGCCGTAGATAAACGGGATTTTTATCATACCCAGTGTGAGGATCTGCTTGAATCGCGGAAACGGCTGCAGACCGTCGTTGCCGAAATCGATGAGGCCATGTCCAGCCAGTTCAGTCAGGCCTTTTCTGAGATTGCCCGTCATTTTCAGCGTATATTCAGCCAGCTTTTCGGCGGCGGGACGGCCCACATTTCCCTTACAGACAGTCACGATGTACTTCAGGCCGGCGTGTCTATCCTCATTCAGCCGCCGGGAAAGAAACAGCAGCCCCTGACATTGCTTTCAGGCGGGGAACGGGCACTGACCGTCATTGCCCTGCTGCTGGCATTCCTGGCCTATCATCCGGCGCCATTCGTGCTGTTTGATGAAGTCGATGCGGCCCTTGATGAAGCCAACGTCATCCGCATGGCAAAATATATGAAGAATTACAGCGGGACGACCCAGTTCATCGTCATCACCCACCGGCGCAAGACGATGGAAGCGGCCAACACCCTGCAGGGGGTGACTATGGAAGAAAAAGGCGTGTCCCGCCTGCTTACAGTCAAGGTAGACGATATGATAGAGAAAGGAAGTTAATTATGGGATTTTTTTCAAGATTACGCAAAGGTTTGGAAAAAACGAAAGGCTCGCTGATTAAAAATATTGAGACCGTCGTCCGCGGCTATGCGAAAATCGACGAGGATATGTACGATGATCTGGAAGCGGTCATGCTTACCGGTGATATCGGCGTGGAAACGACGGAATATCTTCTCGACCAGATCCGCAACGGCGTCAAGAGCCGGGAAATCCAGAATGGCGATGATGTCATTCCCTATCTGGAAAAATGTATCGTAGCCCTGCTGGAAGAAAATAACGAACCGGTCCCTGATTGCACCGGTACGACCGATGTTATTTTCATTGTCGGTGTCAATGGCGTAGGCAAGACGACGACTATCGGCAAGCTGGCCAAGTATTATACGCAGCAGGGAAAATCGGTCATGCTGGCCGCTGGAGATACTTTCCGGGCAGCCGCGGCAGAACAGCTTACTATCTGGGCAGAACGCACGGGTGTCCCCATTGTGAAACATCAGGAAGGGGCCGATGCGGCTGCGGTTGTATTCGATGCGACGGCGTCTGCCAAGGCCCATCATACGGATATCCTCCTCGTCGATACGGCCGGCCGGTTGCAGACTAAATCCAATCTCATGGAAGAACTGCGTAAAATGGCCCGTGTAGCCTCCCGCAATATTGAAGGGGCTCCGCAGGAAACGCTGCTGGTCCTCGATGCGACGACCGGGCAGAATGCGGTCAGTCAGGCCAAATTATTCGGCGATGTCGTACCCCTTACGGGTGTCGTCCTCACCAAGCTGGATGGTACGGCAAAGGGCGGCGTCATTTTATCGGTCAAACGGGAACTGGGCGTGCCTGTGCGCTGGGTCGGTGTCGGGGAAGGCGTCGATGACCTGCGTCCCTTTGATGCAGCCCAGTTCGCCGATGCACTTTTTGACCGCAATGTGGAAAAGAGAGAACAGGAAGAAGATTGATTACTCTGGAAGGGTGGGATTTTCATGTATGCAGGAAATATCAGGCAATGGGAGACGGAAGTACAGGCAATGCCGGAATGGCTGCGTCCCTGGATCAAAGAACTGGCGACGCTCCGTACGGCTTTGCTCAAACCGGGACGCCACGAGCTTTCGGGGCCGCATTTTTTCAATGTTGATGAAGTCATGACGGAAAATGCTTCGGCCCGTAAGATAGAAGCACACCGGTCCTATGTCGATATCCAGATGGTGCTGGCCGGGAGAGAATACATTGGCTGGCAGCCTTTGTGCCGTTCGGGAAAGGTCATAGAAGCGCGCCCTGATGATGATATCTGGTTTTATGACGGTTCCTACGAAGATGACACGCGGGTTCTCATGACTCCGGGGACGTTTGCCATCTTTCTTCCCGGCGACGGCCATCGTCCGTTGTGTGCGCCGGATGGGATGTGCGGCCCTGTCCGTAAGATTATTATGAAAATCCATATCTGAGAGGCTATGTCATGAATGTATTACAGGAAGCAGGAAAGGCACTGCAGCGCCTGCGGCAGCAGCGGCCACTCATCCACCATATAACCAATGTCGTCACCATCAACGATTGTGCCAATGCGACGCTGGCCATAGGAGCATCGCCAACCATGACCTGGGCTCCGGCTGAAGCAGGAGAAATGGCCGGTGCTGCCTCGTCTCTGGTTCTCAATATGGGGACTCTCCAGCCGTGGACCATCGATGCGATGGAAAAAGCCGGTAAAGCAGCAGCCGGACGGGGAGTCCCTATCGTGCTCGACCCTGTAGGTGCCGGCGGGACGACGTACCGGACGCAGAGAGCCATGCAGCTGGTGACACATCTGCCTCTGGCCGTTATCCGGGGAAACGTCAGCGAAATGATGTGTCTCGCCGCGGGAAAGAGCGGAGTCAATCCGGGCGTGGACAGTCATGATACGGAGCAGGTTACCATCGAAAAAGTCCGCCGTCTGGCACAGCTGTTAAAGACGACCGTGGCTGTCACGGGACCGGTCGATGCCGTATCAGACGGAACGCGCAGTGTCCTTCTGGGAAACGGTACCTCCCTTCTGACGTATGTGACGGGTACGGGCTGTATGACGACATCGCTCATCGCATCCTTTGCGGCCGTGTCCGATCCGTTTACGGCGGCTGTCAGCGGCATTCTCTCCATGGGAATTGCCGGAGAAAAAGCGGCCTGCATATCCCAGGGGCCGGGGACATTTCATTTGCATCTCATCGATGCGTTATACCAGTTACAAGCAGAAACATATCTTACGTATGGAAAGGTTCTGACCTACGATGAATAATCAGAATGCATATTTGAAAAAACTGACTCTCACGGCTATTTTTATTGCGCTCGGCGTCCTTCTGGCCCCTCTCGTATCATTTCCCTTTGGAGGAGCCCGCGTATTTCCCCTGCAGCATCTGATCAATGTCCTGCTGGCAGTCCTGCTGGGATGGCGTTATTCGGTTGCTGGCGCATTTTGCATTTCTTCTATCCGTATCGCTCTGGGTGTCGGCACGATCCTGGCCTACCCGGGCAGTATGATCGGTGCCTGTCTTTCGGGGATCCTGTACAAAAAGACCGGATCCATATGGGGAGCCGTCGTCGGGGAAATTTTTGGCACGGGCATACTGGGAGGACTGATTGCCTATCCGCTGGCTGCATTTATTCTCGATTCCAAAGCCGTGGCCCTCTGGTTCTTTGTCGTCGCGTTCCTGCCTAATACATTTATTGGTGCCATCTGTGGGGCGATATTCCTCAAAATCATTCCGCTGAAACGGATGGTAGAGGATATGCTGAAACGATAACAAAATAAATAGTTCTAAAACAAGACAAATTTATACGGGGCTGTAGATTTTCATTGACTAATACAGTCCCGTATATTAGACTATAAATTGGTACTGAGTTTTCTATTTGAGTTTTTTTTGTTGTTATTTTTTTGAATAGGACATATTCGTTTTGAAGTGGAGGATGGATAGGGTGAGTGCATGAATAAAGATATCCGTGAACAAATCTTGCAGGCGGCGATAGACGAGTTGCGTGTGCATGGCCCGAATTTCCATATGGATGATCTGGCCCGCCGTCTCCGTATCAGCAAGCGGACGTTGTATGAACATTTTTCGTCCAAGCAGGAAATGATTATTGAAGCGTTATATTCCCTGATGGATGAAGTATATACCCGTCATGTGAAACTGTTGCAGAATCAGGAACTTACGGCAGAAGAAAAACTAATAGAGTATTTTAATGTCAATGCCAGCGGCAAGGTGTTTTCCATGCGCAAAGCCAAGGAAATTTTCACCAAGATGCCGGAAATCTGTGCTACCATGCAGACCTATTCCAAACGGGACTGGCAGATTCTGGAACAGATTTTTGAACAGGCACAGGAAAACGATGAGTTTATTGATTTTGATAAAACGCTGCTCATTCATATGCTGCACAGCGCGGCTGATGATGTACTGGACTATGTGGAACAGACAGATCAGGATTACTCGTTTCCTGAATATATGGAAAAGTGTATCCGTATTATTTTATATGGAATAAAAAAAGACAGGGGGCTTACATTGCATGATAAAGAAGGGTAATTTATTCAAACTGGGCGTAACGGCGCTGACTGTTGCGGCCTTATTGACGGGCTGCGGGGCCCAGCAGGGGGCGCAGAAAGGTGCTGTCGCCGTCAATACGTACAAGGTACAGGCGGAGGATACGCCTGTCAAAGCAGAATACAGCGGCACCGTAACGGCTACGGATAAGGTTCCCGTACGGCCGAAGATTTCCGGCCGGGTTGTGGAAAAATACGTCCAGGGCGGTCAGGAAGTAACGGCCGGACAGGCCTTGTTCCGTCTGGACAGCCGTACCTATGACGCGGCTCTGGCCCAGGCGAAAGCCAATCAGGCACAGGCTGCTGCCAATCTGGCCAATCAGGAACTGAACCTGCGCCGCTATCAGACACTGGCCAGCCAGGATGCCGTTGCCCAGCAGATCGTTACCGATCAGGAAGCGGCGACGGCCCAGCAGCAGGCCGTCGTAGAAGCCAATGCCGCCCAGGTCGATGCCGCCCAGGATAACGTCGATGATACCATCGTCTATGCGCCATTCTCGGGAAAACTGAATGTCGATGATGTACCAATCGGCACCTTTGCCACGGCCGGTTCTACGGCACTGGTTACGATTTCCTCGACAAACCCTGTATTTGTCGAATTTTCCATCAGCGAATCGGAATACCTGCAGATGACGAAACAGACCGGGGCCGGCAGCTGGGGAGACCATCTGCTCCTGCGCCTTAGCGACGGGTCTACCTATCCTTATGAAGGCCGCGTCGTCCAGGTCAACCATGGCATGGATGGCAATTCCGGTTCGATTATCGTAAAAGCCGTATTTGATAACCCGGAAAATCTTCTCATCCCGGGACTGTATGCAACGGTCGTTTCCGATACACAGGTACAGCGGAATGCTCTGGCCGTACCGCAGCGTGCCGTACAGCAGACACTGGGCAAGTATTATATCTCCATTGTCGATAGTGACGGGCAGGTACAGACGAAAGAAGTCACGCCGGGACAGAAAGTCGGCAAATTCTGGATCATTACAGACGGCCTGTCCGACGGGGATACGGTCATCGTCGATGGGTATCAGAAAGCCAAAGGGGCAACGCTGGATCAGCACCTGCTGACAAAGACGGATATTGAAAGCAGTTCTGATACGACGGATAGTACATCCAAATAGGAGGCAGTACAGTGATATCTAAGTTTTTTATAGACAGGCCTATTTTTGCCATCGTCATTTCGCTGGTCATCTCCATTCTGGGGCTGTTGTCTCTGCTGACATTGCCGATAGCAAAATATCCAAAAGTAACGCCGCCGCAGATCAGTGTATCGGCGACATATGTCGGGGCCAACTCGGAAGTCATCGGGACGACCGTAGCCAGCGTCATCGAACGTCAGATGACCGGTGTTGACGGGCTCGATTATATTTCCAGCTCCAGTAACGATGATGGCCGGTATTCCATGACGGCCCAGTTTAAAACGGGCACGAATGATGATATGGACATGGTCAATACCCAGAACCGTATCAGTCAGATTCAGTCCACCCTGCCGTCGGAAGTAACGCAGACGGGGGTAACTGTACAGAAGTCAACGAGTTCGACCGCTATGGTTTTTGCGCTCGTATCTCCTAGTGGCACGTATGATGCAACCTTTTTGAAAAACTATGCGACCCAGTACTTCATGGATGAATTAAAATCCGTGTCTGGTGTCGGTAACGTACAGGAATTCGGATCGGACTATGCCATGCGTATCTGGCTCAATCCGATGAAAATGAGCATTTTAAAAGTAACGCCGACCGAAGTCATGGCGGCGATTAAATCGCAGAATACGCAGGCTGCTGTCGGTACAGTAGGGTCACAGCCTACGCCAGATAGCCAGACGTATCAGTACAGTATGCGTACAGACGGCCGCCTTCAGACAGCGGAACAGTTTAAGAATATTATTGTCCGCACTAACAGTGACGGATCTATGATCCGCATAGGCGACATTGCCAGTGTCAATCTTGGCAATAAAGATTATAATGTCACCAGCTCTTATAATGGCCAGAATTCGGCAGGGTTCATGGTCAGCCTGACATCCGATGCCAACGCCATGCAGACTGTCGATGGCGTACGAAAAGTATTGGAAAAGGCCAAGCAGTCTTTCCCGAATGACATGGATTACAGTGTAGTCTATGATAGTACACAGTTTGTACGGGCCTCTATTAAAGAAGTTATTGAAACGTTCGTGGAAGCGCTGCTTCTCGTTGCGTTCATCGTATATCTGTTCCTTCAGAGCGGCCGCTCGACACTGATTCCGCTCATCGCCGTACCGGTATCGCTGCTGGGGACCTTCGCCAGCTTCAAAGTGCTCGATTTCTCCATCAACACACTGACCCTGTTTGCCATGGTCCTAGCTATCGGCCTGCTCGTCGATGATGCCATCGTCGTCATCGAAGCCGTCGAATACGAAATCAAGTATAATGCCAAGGGGCCGCGGGAGGCGACGATCATTGCCATGCGCAATGTACAGAACCCGGTTATCGGCGTTGCCTGTGTACTGGCATCGGTATTCATACCGGTCGGTTTCCTCAGCGGCATGAGTGGTATTTTGTACCGGCAGTTCGCCTTTACCATCGCCATTTCCGTCGCCATTTCGGCCTTCGTCGCACTGACGCTGACGCCGGCCATGTGCGCTTCTATCCTGAATATACACAAGCCCAATGACAACCCGAAGGGCATTTATAAGTTCTTCCAGAAATTCAACCTGGCCTTTGACCGCCTCATCGACTGGTATGGCATCCGCCTGGCTCATCTCCAGCTCCATCTGAAATGGGTCGTGGCGTTCCTTCTTCTCCTTTGCTGCCTGACCGGGGTTGTTTTCAGGGTTATGCCTACGGGATTTGTTCCTTCTGAAGATAATGGGTTCATCATGGTCAACGCCACACTCCCGGAAGGGACATCGCAGGTAGAAACCAAGAAATTGACGACAAAGATGACACAATGGCTTCAAAGTCAGCCGGCTGTCAAGGGCGTCATGAACGTTACCGGTTTCAGTATCCTGGCTGGTGGTGCCAAACCGAATGGTATGACTATTTTCCTGGGTATGGATGACTGGTCGCAGCGTAAGACGAAAGATTTGTCTGTCGATGCGCTGGTAGGTAAAACGATGATGTTTGGCAACCAGATTCCTCAGGCACAGGTCATGGCCTTGAATCCGCCTCCTATTGATGGCATGGGTACATCGTCCGGCTTCAGCATTGTCATTGAAGACCGTGGTGGTCATGGCACATCGGATTTGAATGCGACGACGCAGAAATTTATCGCCGCTGCCCGTCAGCGTCCGGAAATCGGTTCTGTCTATACGGCCTTTGCTGCCGATACTCCGGGCTATCAGCTGGATATTGACCGCGACATGGTAGCACGGGAAGGAGTATCGCTGAGTGATTTGTATACGACGCTGCAATCCTTCTATGGTTCCTATCAGGTCAATGATTTCACCATTTTTGGCCGTAACTTTAAAGTCGTCATTCAGGCGGCGCCGGAGTTCCGCCAGTCTATTGATGCCAATAAACATCTCTATGTCAAGAACAGCAGCGGAGAGCTCATACCGGTATCTAATTTTGTCCGGCCCAAGCCTATCGGTTCTGCTTCTATTATCAACCGCTTCAATGATTATCCTTCCATTACTGTTCAGGGGGCACCGGCCAATGGCTACAGTTCTGGTGATGCCCTGAATGCATTGAAAGAAATCGCCCAGGATACGCTCGGTGAAGGTTATGCCTATGAATGGAGCGGCATGAGCCGTGAAGAAATCGAAGCAGGAAATAAGACCGTTTATGTATTCAGTCTGGCTATCCTCTTCGTATTCCTGGTACTGGCTGCCTTGTACGAAAGCTGGAAGGTACCTTTTGCTGTATTGTTCAGTGTGCCGGCCGGCCTGTTCGGGGCTTCTGCCTTTGCCTATCTGCTCAATCAGCAGAATAATATTTACTTCCAGATTGGTATACTCGCCGTTATCGGCCTGGCTGCTAAGAACGCCATCCTGATCATCGAATACGCGAAAGTCCGTGTCGATGAACGGGGCATGGATCCCGTATCGGCAGCAATCGAAGCGGCCAAGATCCGTCTCCGCCCGATCATCATGACGTCCCTGGCCTTCGTCGTAGGTTCTATCCCCCTGGCCATCGCCACTGGGGCGGGCGCCGCGTCGCGAGTCACTATGGGCATCACCGTCGTCTTTGGCACATCCATTGCGACCATCTTCGGCGTATTCCTCATTCCGATGCTGTTCGTCATCGTAGAAAATATCGGACGTCGTTCGAAAAAGAAACCTCAGGGTGTACAGCGGATACAGGATGTATAATTCCGTGAGTGATTACTGACGTCACGAAAAAAGGAGCTGTCTCATGAAGGCAGCTCCTTTTTAAGTTTATAGTTTACAGATGTTGCCTGAACATTTAAAAATTCTAAAAACTACAGACTGCTATAAAATATAAAGAGAAAGGGACTATCTCATGAAGGTTTATGTCATCATGAGATAGTCCCTTTCTCTTTACTGATTTAATAGTTCACGTTTCAGTTCTTCATATCGTGTCGTGTAATACGGTTTCAGCTGGGATTCGCGCAGGTCGTAGCCAAAGGAGCGGCGGCTGATGGAAAGGACCGGCGGGCTCTGAATCCGTTTGGCGACGGCAAAACCGGACAGGAGACGCCACCACCGTTCCAGATCGTCGATGAAGTCTTTCGCCGTGGGGAAGATGTCCCGGACGTTTACGGAGCAGCCAATTTCTTTTTCCAAGGTTCCTTCTTTGTACCACGTAAGGATTGTTTCCGGCGTAGCCCGCTGCCAGCGTTCAACAAAAGCGCGGAAGAGATAATCGTGATAAGGATAGACGATGGGATCTCCCTGGCCTTTGGTGATATCCTGGCTGGCCGATAATTCGGCACTGGGCACGATGTCGATACTGCCCTGGGGGACGACTTCGCGCTGGAATACGACATCGTTGAGATACCGGGCCAGAGCATATACCTGATGCTTCCATAAATCGGCTGTGGCAGCCAGGAAGCCGGCATGATCGCCATACAACGTCGCATAGCCGACAGATGATTCGGCCTTATTGGCGTTGCACGTGAAGACGCCGCCGAACGAAGCCGCTGCAGCAGCCAGGATTCGGCTGGAACGGTCCCGGGCCTGAATATTTTCTTCGATGAAACTGGTGAGCTGAAGATGGCCTTTCTCTTCGCCCTTCTGCAGGAGGACTGCTTCCCGGAATTGCTTCCGCGTCAGTTCCAGACTTTCCTGAACGGGGATGACCGTGTAGTAACAGCCGATATTATCAGCCAGCTGCTGTGCCAGATCTTTGGTCATAGACGAGTTGTAGACACTGGGCATATTGACAAGGAGAATATTCTCTTTTGGCAGGATGGAAGCATATAACGCCGCATTGACCGCCGAATCGATGCCACCGGAAACGCCGAGGACGACTTTGCTGAGTCCGGCATTTTCCATGAAGGACTGGATGCCGTAATGAAGGCTGTGATAGATATCGGCTACTTCTTCATCAGGCGGATTCTGTTTCTGCGGACTGACGAAGGCATGGGTTGTTTCATCAAAATCGAGAACGGCCAGTTCCTCTTTAAAGAGGGGAGATTCGTAATGAAGGGATCCGTCTTTGGTATAGGCGCCGCTGGCCCCGTCAAAGGTATAGACGTTTTTGCCGTTATTCTGGATGCCCGTGCAATTGACGTATAGTGCCGGTACGTTGAGCTGACCAATCGACTTGCCGAACAGACGGTGACGGCGCTGGGTTTTGCCGAGGGTAAAGGGAGAGTTGGAAATATTGATGAACAGATCCAGAGAATAGTTGTCGTGGAGGCATTGCATGGGTTTAAACGGATAGTTGTCATCCCAGCTGTCTTCACAGATGAGCGGCCCAATCCGCAGTGTCTGACCGCCGGCGAAGGTCAGCGTAACCGGGGAGGTCAGGTCTTCGGGGAATACATGACGTTCCTGGGCCGTCTGCAGCAGAGAGGTGAAATACCGGGTGTCACTGAATTCACGGTAATTTGGCAGGAGCGTCTTGATATAGTAGGGATAAGGAGAACGGTCCGGCCCGATAAACTGTCTGTTCTGAGCGACAAACAGTGCATTATATTTGCGCTGACGCCCATCGGGATTGATACGGCTTTCGTCGCAGGCGACGTTGCCAAACAGGATGGTAATCGAATCGGACAGATCCCGGATCCGGTCCCCTAAACGGACACATTCGCGGATATAATCAGGCTGGTCCCACAGGTCACCGATGAGATATCCCGGGATGGATAATTCCGGAAATACAATGACGTGGCAATGCTGCTCTTTTGCCTGGGATATGCAGCGTTCCATGGACTGCACGTTGCGGCGCGGATCGCCGGCATGAACGTTCAGCTGGGCGAGTGCTATTTTCAGCATGAGATAGGCCTCCCTCATAGATGGGTTAGATTTCAATTACCTACTATAGTACCATATTTTACCCGTAAATGCATCAGGCGCATATATAAAAAGAGCCGCTCCGGAGAGGGCTCTTAGATGATAGAGACAGGTTGAAATCAGAAGAAACGGCCGAAGAAAGGAAGACGCTGGGCGTCGGCACGGGTGACGCCGCCGGTAACAGCCATGAGGCCGATGTAGATGGCAGACCCGGCTACTGTCGTAATCGTCAGGCTGAGGAACAGGCCGATATGTCCGATGGCATCGTAAAGGAAGTACATGGCAATCCCCATGACGGCGGCGCAGATGACGTTGCGCACGACCGTTTTGATATCGATGATATAACCGGTCTTGCGATAGATAAATACCAGATTCAGGGCAGCTGCTACGCCGATGTCAGCGACAGTGGCATAAGAAGCACCGGTGATCCCCAGAGCAGGAATGGCGACCAGGAACCAGTTGCAGGCCACTTTGACCAGGCAGGCAATACCCATGTTGATGACCGGAATCTTTGGTTTTTTAAGACCCTGCAGGATAGCCGTCGTAATCTGGTGAACGCCGAGAAAGCAGATGGCAATGGCGACGGCCCGCGTAGCGTCGGTCGCAGCCGGCGCGTTGTAAATAAAGGTGACTACCGGTTCGGCCAGTACGTAGAGCATGACCGAAAATGGGATGGTGACCAGAAGGGCGATGCGCATGGCACCGGACGTCTTGTTGTAAATTTCTTTCGTGTCACCCAAGGTGAAACTATGGCTGATGGCCGGTACGAGGCTCATGGCCATGGCCGCCGTGAGAATCGTAGCAAGGTTGATGAGCGGTACAGACATGCCCGTGAGATACCCGAATAATTCCGTTGCCTGATGGGTCGGATAACCGGCTACTTCCAGGCGTCGCGGTACGATCAAAAGGTCCAGGTTGGATACGACGGGAAGCATGATACTGGCCAGAGAAATGGGGACGGCCAGAATGATGAGCCGTTTCAGGATGTGACGGATACTTTCCTTAGGAAAGACCGGCCCGTCTGTCGGCAGATGGCGTTTCAGTTTATGATAGTAGTAGATGAGGACCAGCCATGCCGCTACCCCGCCGGCACCGGCACCGAGACTGGCACCGCCAGCGGCATAATCAAGCCCGTAAGGAAGCAGCAGTGCGGCAAATCCGAGCATGACCACGACGCGGACGAGCTGTTCGACAATCTGTGAGAGTGCCGTCGGCGTCATCTGCTGCCAGCCCTGGAGATACCCGCGGTATCCGGCTATGATGGTCGTAAAGAAGATGGCCGGTGCCAGGGCGATGAGCGAATAATAGGCACGGCTTTCGCGGATGATATGATAATCGATGAGAAACCGGGAACCGAAAAAGACGAGGACACTGAGAAACAGCGCCGTCGAACAGAGCATGGTCAGGGAAACGCGGAAAATGCGCTGGGCGCCATTATAATCCAGACGGGCCACTTTTTCGGCGGTGATGATAGAAATTGCGATGGGGATACCGGCACTGGATATTTCCAGTGCGAGCAGATAAATAGGGAAAGCCATCTGGTAAATACCGATACCTTCGCCCCCCAGGATACGGGAAAGGATGATCCAGTTGATACTGCCGATCGCCTTGACGACAAAACCGGAAAGGGTCAGGATCAGCGTACCTGATACGAATTTATTTGCCATTGTGAAACCTCTTTTTACGGAAAATGATGTGGAAAAATCTATAACAAACACCTAATTCTATCATATTGTCAGAGAAAAAGATAGATGAAGCGGGAAAGCTGTCTTTATTTACAGAGGTATGCTATACTATACAGATATCAAGGGAGGGACATATCTTGCGTATTGTAGTAATCGGAGCCGGTAAGCTGGGGTACAGTATTGCCGAGCTGTTATCTAATGAACAATATGACGTCGTCGTCGTCGATCAGAATGAAGAACGGCTGGAGGCTGTCAAAAACAATCTCGATGTACTGACTATTCTGGCCAATGGTGCCAGTCCTATCACCATGAACGATCCCGATATCCGTAATTCCGACATTCTCGTCGCTGTGACGGCTATTGATGAAGTCAATATGGTTTCCTGCATCCTTGCCAAGAAACATGGCATACGCTATACGGCGGCGCGTATCCGGGATATGCAGTTCATGTCGGAAGCCCAGGATTATCTGAAGGAAAATTTTGATATTGACCTCATGCTCAATCCGGAAATGATCACGGCCCGTGAAATCGACCGCATCCTCATGATGCCGGCGGCTCTCGATGTCGAAGATTTTGCCAATGGCAAGGTCCGGCTGTTTGAAACGAAGGTCCGCCGCCATTCCCATCTGGCCAATGTACCTCTGAAAGACCTGCACATGCCCAAGTCCATCCTGGCAGGGATGATTTTCCGCGATCACCGCATGATCATACCTCATGGCGATGATTGCCTCCTGCCTCACGATAATGCGTATTTTATCGGTGATCCCAAGGCTATTGAAAAATTCAGTGAGAATTTTGTTCCCAGTGGCACGAAAAAAGTGGAACGGGTCATGATTATCGGTGCCGGCCGGACAGGGCGTTTCCTGGCTCCTATGATGGATAAGCAGGGCGTCAAGGTAAAAGTCATTGAGCAGGACCGCGAACGGTGCCGCATGGTGGCCGATAAGCTGAGTGAGGGGATTGCCATATGCGGCGACGGTACGGATATCGACCTCCTCGTTCAGGAAGGGGTCGCCGATGCCGATGCTGTTATCTGTGTGACTGATGATGATAAATTGAATCTCATGCTGGCTCTCATTGCCAAGCATTTTGGTGCCAAAAAGACTATTGTCCGCGTGGCCCGCATCGAATACGTCGATCTCATGCAGAAAGTGGGCGTCGATATCGTCCTTTCTTCCCGCCTGCTGTCAGCCAGTGAAGTACTGGCTTTTGCCCGCCGTGGCGGCGTCGTGTCCGTTTCTCTTCTCGAAGGGGCCAAGGCGGAAGCCGTAGAAGTCATCGTACAGGAAGGCGCGCCTGTAGCAGGACAGCGCCTGATGGATGTCCGGTTGCCACGGGAGTGTCTGGTCTGCGCCTATGTCCGTGACGGACAGGCTCATATACCAGATGGCAGTTCGGTTTTGCAGGCCGGTGACAGGACGATTCTGTTCATTCAGACGGAACATTCCAAAAAAGTCATGAAATATTTTAAAGGCAGGGACTGAGTATGAATATGCGGCTCTATCTGTTTCTTCTGGGACGGATAGCCTTATTGAATGCAGTCGTCCTGGGACTGCCTCTCTGTTGTGCTCTGTACTGGGGAGAAGATACGGTACAGGCCTTTGCCATACCGATGGCAGTGACACTGGTGCTGGGACTGCTGCTGCAGAACGCAGGGAAACAGCATAAGAAACAGCTCGGTGTAGCAGAAGGCGCATGGTATTTAGTGTCTGTCTGGTTCCTGCTGGGACTGATTGGCATGATGCCGTATGTGCTGACGGGCATCCTTACGCCGGCCGATGCGTTTTTTGAAAGTATCTCCGCGTATACGACGACAGGTGTTTCCTGTCTGGCCCCGGGACAGGCAGAGGCCAGTTCCCTTTTGTTCTGGCACAGCCTGATGGAATGGATGGGCGGACTGAATTTTATCATCATGCTGGTTACGGTCGTGCCCCAGGTCAGCGGCTGTTTTGGAGTGACCTTGTCGGCCCATCAGAGTATTGCCTTCAGTCCGATGGTCAGCCGCATGCACAATGCGGCACTGCAGACAGGAAAAATATATGTTGGGATTACCCTGATTTCGGCTGCCTTATATATTGCAGCCGGATTAAATGTGTTCGAAGCTGTCAATCAGGCTATGACCACGGCTTCGACGAGCGGTGGTACGGCGTCCCTCGATTTTGCCGGTTACGACAATCTGTTTCTGGAAGTAGCGGCCATGATATCGATGATTCTGGCCAGTTGCAACTTTCTTCTCATCTGGAGAGCCGTGTCCCGGCGGGAACTGCGTTCTATCTTTTCTGATACGGAATTGCGGACCTTCCTGGCCATTCTGGGTGCGGTCAGTGTGATGATTGTATTCCACCTCTGGCATAGCGGCGTCTACGATATCTGGCAAAGCCTGCGCTATGGTACCTTTGCTGTAGTTTCTTTCCTGAGTACGACCGGGTTTGCTTCCGCACAGCTTTCTCTCTGGCCCGGATTTGACCGCTACGTCCTGTTTCTTCTCGTGTTTGCCGGCGGTTGTATCGGATCGGCTACAGGAGGACTTCGCATCATGCGCATCATCGTCCTGTTCCGCATGGCAGCAAGGGAAATGCGGCGCACACTCCATCCTCAGATGGTTGTCAGCCTGAAAATAGACGGTGTTCCTGTTTCCATGAAAATCATCAGCCGGGTCCTGAGCTTTTTCTTCCTGTACATAGGAGCATTCTTCTTTTCCATGCTGGTTATTTCACTGTCAGGCATTCCGCTGCTGCAGGCCATGGGCGTGGCTGCCGGGTGTCTCTCCAGTGTGGGATCGACAGCAGAACTCTATGGCCTGACTTCCTATGCTGCGCTTCCGGTGTGGACTAAATTATATTGTTCCTTTGTGATGATTCTGGGACGTATAGAAATTTTTTCCTTTCTCATTGTGCTGCAGACCATAGCAGCCCGGTTCCACAGCAAATGGTAATTTCCAATCAGAAAAGAGAAGTGTACAAATCATGGATATACGCATTATCCTGTATGTTTTAGGACGTATTTCAATGGCACTGGGGATGGTACTGACTCTGAATGCCGTCGTATCCATCGTCTGTCAGGATGACGGCCTTCTGGCACTGGCCGGGGCGGCTCTTGTCAGTTTTGCCGTCGGCATGGGAATGCAGCGCAGCCGGAAAGGGGCCATTGAAGATTTGAGCGTCCGGGAGGGAATTGCCATAACCAGCCTCAGCTGGATCCTCGTGACTTTTCTGGGTATGCTGCCCTATGTATTCGGTGGCTATCTGAATATCCTGGACGGCATACTGGAATGTATTTCCGGTCTTTCCGGCACGGGGGCTACGGTCATTACCGATATAGAAGTACTGCCACAAAGCCTGTTAGTCTGGCGCAGCCTGACTCACTGGCTGGGAGGCCTGGGCATCATCGTTATTTTCATTGCCTTGTTCCCCCAGTTCGGTCATGGCATCGTGCACATGATGGATGCCGAAAGTACGGGACCCACATCGGACCGCATGCTGCCCCGGGTGCGTCAGATGGCAAAGGCACTGTTTACGGTATACGTCGTCCTGACTACGGCAGCGACGGTGGCGCTTATGGCCTGCGGCCTTGATTTCCTGACCGCTCTGGAACATGCGTTTTCGACGATTGCCACCGGTGGTTTTTCCCCCTATAATGACAGTGTGGCCCATTTTAACAGCCCTCTCATAGAAGGAGTCCTCGCGCTGTTTATGATTCTTTCCAGTGCCAATTTTTCCATTTACGTAGCGGCCTGGCGGAAAGGAATCGGGGTCATTTTCAGAGATACGGAATTCCGCCTGTATGTGGCACTGGTCCTGGGAGCCTCGGCCCTGATGAGTCTCAATCTGACCTATGGAGCATCGTATGATCCGCTGGAGGCCGTACGTGAGACATTCTTTCAGGCTGCGTCTATTTCCTCATCGACAGGCTTCGTTTCAGCGGATTTTGATCAGTGGCCTTCCTTTTCCAAGGGAATCCTGTTGTTTCTCATGTTCTGCGGCGGTTGTGCCGGTTCGACCGCCGGCGGTCTCAAAGTGACGCGGCTCATGCTGCTCATGAAGACCATGCGCTCTGTGGTACAGCAGAAACTGTCTCCCCGTAGTGTCGTGCAGGTCCATTCCAATGGGGAAGACTATAATGAAGAAATCCTATATGGGGTAGCCCGTTTTTTCGTAGCCTATGTCATACTCGATATTTTATGGACGGTCCTGTTTATCGGGGATGGCGTGCCGACTCTGGACGCCATCGGCCTCAGCGTTTCCACGATGGGAAGTTGTGGCCCGGCTTTTGGTACAGTCGGGCCGACCTGCACCTATGCGGAGCTGCCTGTTTTCAGTAAAGTCATCGTATGTATTTCTATGCTCATGGGACGACTGGAAATGTTTCCCGTCCTGGCATTGCTCATGCCTTCCTTCTGGCGGCATAGCAACTGGTAGAGCAGAATAGAAGTAAAAAAGGTGTTGTTATGGATTTACGTGTCGTCTGCCGTTTTTTAGGGAGAATATCGTTAGCCGAAGCCTGCGTTACCTGTGTGCCCCTGTTCCTGGCACTGGGATTTGGTGATGAGTGTACAGGGTCTTTTATCCTGGCCATTGGTATCATGATTGCCTGCGGGATTCTGCTGCTGCGTTACGGAAGGGTGCGGACCAAGCACCTTACCATCCGGGAGGGGATTGCCATTACGGGCCTTGGCTGGCTTTTAGCCACCTTCCTGGGGATGATTCCCTATGTGGCTGGCGGGTACCTGAATCTGATCGACGGTGTGTTTGAAAGCATTTCCGGCTTTACCGGTACAGGGGCTACGGTCATAGAAGATATAGAAAGCCTGCCTTTCAGTATTTTGTTCTGGCGCAGCATGACCCACTGGCTGGGAGGGCTGGGCATCGTCGTCATTTTCATTGCCCTCCTGCCGGCAGCCGGGCAGAATACACTCTATCTCCATAATGCCGAATCGGCCGGGCCGGCGACGGACCGCCTGCTGCCGCGCCTCAGGGATATGACGGGCGTTTTGTTCCGTATCTATATGACCTTTACGGCCATTGCCTTCGTTATTTTTATGCTCTGCGGCATGGATTTCTTCAGTGCCCTCAATCATGCCATGTCTACCATCTCAGCCGGCGGATTTTCTACGTTTAATGATAGTGCGGCCCATTTTGACAGTGCTGCCGTTGAAGGGTGGATGACCTTCTTCATGATTCTGGCCGGCGGCAATTTTGGCTTGTACTATCAGTTATACCGCAAGGGATTCCATGCCCTGAAGAAAAACACGGAATTCAAGGCCTACCTGCTCATCCTGTTTCTGGCGACCGTATGTATTGCCGCCGATTTGATCCATGCCTTTGATGCCGATATCTTTACGGCACTGCGCTATGCCTCCTTCCAGGCGGCTTCCATTGCTACGACAGGATTTGTTTCGGCTGACTATGACCAGTGGCCATCTTTTTCCAAGGGAATCCTGTTGCTTTTGATGATCAGCGGTGGTTGCAGCGGCTCTACGGCGGCGGGAATCAAAATTTCCCGTGTCGTCATCCTCTGCCGTTCCCTCGTAGCGGCTGTCCGGGAAAAACTTCATCCCCGGATGGTCATGGACGTGGAGATGAATGGCCGCCTTATCGGCCAGGATACGATTATCCGGGTCAATCAGTTTTTCTTTTTGTACCTGGTGTTCATCGCTTTCTGGGCATTGCTTCTGACTTTTGATGGAATCGGCATTTTTGATGCCATCGGGATCAGTGTCACGACTATGGGATGCATTGGCCCGTCCTTTGGCATTACCGGCGCAACCTGCACCTATGCCGGACTGTCCGATTTTGCCAAGACCATTTTGTGCATCTCCATGCTCCTGGGGCGTCTGGAATTGTTCACGGTGCTGGCCATGCTGCACATCAGCTTCTGGAAGAAGCGGGGAAATTGGTAAGAAACGTTTAGTCCTTTAAGGAAACAGCTTTTGATACATGTGTGTATCGGAGGCTGTTTTTTTGTATATGAAAAGAAAACTCAATCCTGTTTGATAACACATAACGTAAGGAGGAGAGAAAATGAAAAAAATGTTTTTGCTGATTGGTTGTGCCTGTTTAGCAGGCTGGTTTATGTGGAGTGAAGGGCTGACTCATGTATCGCCTGTACCGGAGGCCCCTGTCGTGGCAGAAGTGGAACAGCCGGAGTATATGGTATATATTACCGGTGCAGTCAGAAAGCCGGGATTGTACTCCTTTCCCGATGTCGTTACCATCGGCGATGCCGTCCATGCCGCCGGCGATGCTCTTCCCTATGCCGAAGCATCGGCTGTGAACTATGCGGCCCGTATCGAAGACGGCATGCAGATCCACCTGCCCTATAATCTGGATGGCGTGCCTGCTGCGTCAGAGAGCGACGGAAAAATCAATATTAACGATGCAGACGAAACGAAATTGACCGAACTTCCCGGCATCGGTCCTGCCATGGCCCGGCATATCATCGAGTACAGAGACAAACATGGCGGGTTTACCGATTGTGAGCAGCTGCAGCAGGTCAAAGGCATCGGTACTGCCAAGTTTGAAAAGTTGAAGGATAAGGTGACCGTATGACGTACATCAGTCTTTTTGCCGCCATAGCCTTAGCTTCCGGCATTATTGCAGCGGATATTCTGCCTGTTCCTGCCGGTGCCGGTCTTGCCGGAGTGGGTTTCTGCCTGCCCGCCATGTGGATAGGGCGGCGCCGGTTCCGCAGTGTCCTGGTTCTATTTCTGTGCATGATGTTTTCTTTGGGTCTCTTCCGCCTGGCATGGGAAAACAGGCAGTATGAATCGCTGCCGTCGTATCTGGCGGGAATGGAAGTATACGTAGAAGGGACGGTGAAAGAAAAGAAAAATTCCTATGAAACGGAACAGGGGAAGATGAGCCGCTATATCCTGACCATGGACCAGTTTGCTTTTCCCGATGACCCGGCGCGGCACAGGGGAAAGGGGAAGATATACGTCACTCTTCCGGCCAGTCCCACCCATCCACCATCGGAGCGCCTCGGACTCTGGCTGGATATGAAAGACCTGTCGTACTACCAGAACCCGGGACTGTATGATGCCCGGCACAGGGACAGGGAACAATCCATTTTCCTGAAAAGCTATATCGTGCCCGATACAGAGATACAGGTGCTTGAGCCCGGCCAGGGCATAGCTTGTCAGTTGTGGCGCCTGAGACAGTATCTGACCAGAATGTACAGAACCGTCCTCGACAGGGACTACGCCTATATCCTGAGCAGTCTGCTTTTTGGCGGTCATTATGGTGAGCTGCCTCCGGAGCTGCTGGAAAGCTTCAGCATTACCGGTCTGATCCATATCCTGTCCGTATCGGGATCGCACATGTCTTTGTTACTGGCGGCGGAACAGATTCTGGGCAGGATGGCATCTCTGAGGGAACGGCCGCTGTTTATCCTTTCCGCCGTCGTCGTCATCCTGTATGGCGCGCTGGCAGAGGGAACGGCGCCGGTCATCCGCTCGTCTCTCATGGGCCTCATATCAGCGTACAGTCTGACGGCCCGGCGACAGTACACGGCCTGCCACGCCCTGGCTCTGGCAGCCATAGCCATGCTGTTATATAGTCCCTATCTGCTGTTTGACCTGTCCTTTCAGTTATCCTGCGGCGCCGCGGCCGGTATCGTGCTGCTTCAGCGCCCTGTGGAAAGATGGCTATCCGTCCTGCCGGCGTTTTTACGATCCGGTGTCAGCGTCTGTATCTGTGCCCAGCTGTTGCTGATTCCTTTGTTGCTGTATTACTTTTCATCCCTGCCTGTTTATTCCCTGCTGGCGAATCTGCTGATAGCTCCCGTCCTGGATGGTGTCATCCTGCTGGGACTCGCGGCGTCTCTACTGGGGATGGTCGTATTGCCACTGGGACAGCTGCTGCTTTTCCTGATACAGCCGTTACTCTGTATGGCGGTCAAGGGCAATTATTTTATTGCATCCCTGCCGTACAGCCGGTTCTGGCAGGGGGCCTGGCCGGTATATACGGCAGCCGCCTATTATCTCGCACTGACAGCTCTGTTTTTCCTGCCGCGATACAGGAAAGTCCTGCTGCGATGGGCCGCTATCCTGTTCCTTGTACCCACGCTCTATGCCGGATATACCCGTCCGGAAATTACTGTTTACAGTTATGATATGGGAAATGACCGGGCAACCTGCGTTGTCTATGATGATACTTCGGCCTGCCTGTGGTATAATAAAAGCCAGTGGTCCCATGAGGGACAAATAGCCTGCGCTCTCACGCCGGCTCTCCGCCATTCTGGTATATTTCATCTGGACAAGGTCCGGGTCAGCGGTGATGCCGGCCCGGCAGCGGCACAGCTTATGCAGGATTTTTCCATTGGCAGTCTCGACATCGTGACGGAGCAGGAAGAGGCCGGCGGCATAGAACTGACACAGACAGCCGTTCCGTACTATCTGTATGGAACGGCCCTGCCACGGCAGTTTCCGTCAGGAGCCGTGTTTGAAATCCAGTCGCTGCGTCAGGCGGGACGGACTGCATTTCCCCACGACGCTCCCTTCCTGATCCTGCACCGCGGTGGCCGCGGGGATGTCTTGTGGAAGCGGTGGCGGGAGACGGCAGCGCTTTACGATATACCCTGTGTGACGCCCGAAGAAGACGGAGCCGTTATTCTTTCCTGGCGCAAGGGTAACTGGACTGTACAGTCCCCAGGTGGTGAATGGTTTGAAACAGGTAAAAATCATATATGGCAGTGAAACCTATTTAATGCATAGGGAAGAGCAGTCGTTTGTGGAAGCATTCCGCAAACAGGCCGGTGAAGATCCGGCACTCTCCGTGTTTGGGAAAGATGCCGTGCCGTCCCAGGTCGTAGAAGCATTCCAGTCGTCGTCGCTCTTTGGTGGTACCAATGTCTGTATCTGGCATGACTGCCCATACCTTCCCATCAAACGGGGCGGCCGGTCGCGCAGCCGGCTCACCAAGGACGAATCGTGGTTCCTGGAGCAGCTGGCCGCTATCCCCGAAGGAAATGGACTCCTGTTCATCATTAAATTCCCCAAGGAAAAGAGCAAACTCGATACGGGATGTGCTTTCTTCAAAGAAGTGAAGAAGCTGGCCGATGTGGCAGAATGTCAGCCCGTTACGGATAAAACCGTCATGTCCTATGTCAATTCCTATATGAAGGAACGTGGATTACGTTTTTCCATTTCTGCCGACCGCTATCTGCGGGGACTGTTCCAGACCTGGGATGCGATTCCGCTGCAGTACGTATTTTCCGAACTGGACAAACTATGTATCATGCTCCCTGACGGAACGGCAGAAATAGAAACAAGCCAGCTGACGACGTTATTTTCCGGCACCATGGAAAAGAATCTCTTTACCTTTATGGAGTATTTCCTCCGCCGTGACGGCCGGCACACCATTCCTTTTGCGGCCAGCCTGTTTGGCCGGCAGGACGCCTTCCTGAAAAATACGGGGTATATGCTGTCCCGGCTTCGTCTTTTGCGGGCCTATAAAGAATTGCTGGCAGCGGGCATGAGGGAAGGGCAGTGCGAACAGGTCCTGACGAAAGTCAATAAGGGGAAACCGGTAAAATATGCACTATACCACTTGAAAAAAACAGCATCTTATTGGAAAATAGAGGAGCTGGACGAATTACTCCTCCAGATTTTTACATTACAACTCAATATACGCAGAGGAACGGCCCAGTCCATGGATATGGAGCAGCTCATCTGTTTGTATTGCAGCAATAAAGGCAGGGTTTAAATTGCAGGACGAAGAAAAAGCACGTAAAGAACGAATGAAAGAGTACCGCCGCCGTTACCGGGAGAAACACGGCATCAAAGAACATCCCAACCGGCTGAAAAAAATAGCTGCCGTGGTCATTGGCGTCTGCATTGCCGCTTCGGGCAGCTTTTTTGCCGCCCAGAGCAAAGCCGCAGCCATGGTGACCCTTGAAGGGAAGCCGGTTACGGAAATGACGGAAGAGGATGTGCGGGAATATCTGGATCAGCGTGAAGGAGACCTGCAGAAAAAGTCGGTCCATCTTACAGCCGATGATGTCGATGAAACATTGCCTCTCAGCAAAGTCGATGCTCATTTTGACCGGCAGCGTATCAACGATGCCCTGTTCCTCGTCGGCCGTACCGGTTCTCCGGTCAAGCGTATCTCCGATGTCATTTCCATTTTGCGTTTTGGCAGGGATGTTCCCCTTTCCATTGCCGTCGATGAAGAGAAACTGGCATCGTATATCAGTGACATGCACGACCAGTATGATCAGGAACCGCGCAATGCCCATGCCAGGCCTGATGGCAGCGGCGTAAGAATCGAGAAAGAGCGGAATCAGATTACCATTGATTCAGACGCCCTGCAGTCGGCTGTTCTGGACGAACTGGGCGATGGTAAGACCGATACGGTAGATGTTCCCGTCACGGCCCGTAAAGAAGCGCAGATCAAAGAAAAGGACCTCAAGAGTATCGATACGGTCCTTTCCTATTACACCACTCATTTTGACGGGAAAAATGATAACCGCGATGCCAATATCCGCATAGCCCAGAATGCGCTGAACGACACACTCGTGCCGGCCGGGAAGGACTGCTCCTTTAATAAGACTGTAGGCAAGCGGACACGGGAAAAAGGCTATAAAGATGCACCCGTCTATTTTGACAATAAAGTCGTACTCGACGCAGGTGGTGGCGTCTGCCAGGTCAGTACCACCTTATTCAATGCGGCACTCCGGGCTGGCATGATCATTGCCAGCCGTTCTCCTCATTATGCACCGGCAGGCTATGTGCCTGTAGGCATGGACGCTACCGTAGCCGATGATTCTCTGGATTTTGCTTTTACCAATCCGTTCACCCGGCCCGTATACATTTATACGGAAATGGGAGATGCTTCGGTAACGGTCTATATACTGGGCAATCATGCCGATACGTGCAATGTGACCTTTACGACAGTATCCCAGAAAACACTGCCTCATCGTGTCATCCGCCGTCATGATGACAAAGTCACAGAAGATAAGCGGGATCAGGAAGGGTATGACGGACATGACATTACCATCCGCCGCACCGTCAATTATACCGATGGGGATCATTACACCGATACGATTGTATCCCATTATGACCCGAATTCAGAAATCATTCTCACGCCGGGAGATTCCTCGGAAGAAGTCGTACAGACGACCAATCTCGATGGGGAACAGCCCCAGGATGCTATGATCAACGCACCGCATGACCCGACGAAAATACCTGAACCGGCAGCTCCCGATACGGGTACCGACGATGGGGGAGACAGTGGTGATAGTGACAGCGGGGCAGCCGATGATGAATAGAAGTAAGAGAAAGGAACGGATATGAAAATCTGGCACATTGTTCCCAAAAAGGAATTTTCCATAGCGATTGATGACAGTCACAATGTTCTGGTCCATGAAATCTGTGCAGAAGATCCGGGACCCCGCTGGCATGTCCGTACGAAATCGGACTGGCCGGTGACCGATACGGACGTGTTGAAACAGGCCGTCTGCCAGGCCTTACAGCTGCCGGGAGACGTGACACTGGAAAACGAAGTGGAGTTCATACGCCACGGCGGGGATATACCCCTCAGTCAGACCGAAGCGGAATGGAACAGTGTGGCCCAGGTCAGCTGTGATGATATGGACGGATACAGCATCCCCCATGAAGATATTTACGATGTCAATGACGACGAAGACTGGCTCAAGGACGATCCGGAATATCAGAAAGCCTGTGCGGCTGCGGCAGGGAATGGCAAAGAAAGCAGCACGGCAAACCATAGCAGCAAAAAAGGAAATGGCAGCAGCCCTACAAAAAGTGACAGCCGCGTCTGGCTGGGGAAATATGTCGATGGCGACGTTACGCCCATAAACGATGTCATGGGTGAAGAACGGCCCGATGTCATCTTCCGGGGCAAGCTCGTCAAAGTGGAATTCCGGGAAACGAAGACGAAGCGCATCATCCTGAACTTCCAGATGGCCGACAAGACCAACGGCATTTCCGCACAAAAATTCCTCGATATCGGGGGCAGCAGCAACAGCAAGTATCGCCGCCGCAATATGATTACGGCGGAAGAACTGGACGCACTGAAAGGCAATATGAAAGAAGGAACGTGGGTCCGCGTCCACGGCGATGTCAAATTCAGTGATTATCTCAACGACTACGTACTCAACGTAGACAGCATCATGCCATCCAAAGGCGGGGCCGTTGAACGGGAAGATACTAACCCGACGCCGCGGGTGGAACTGCACCTGCATACGGTCATGAGCGATATGGATGCCCTGATCACGGTCAAACAGCTGATTAAAACGGTCAAGAAATGGCATCATCCGGCTATTGCCGTCACGGACCACGGCGTCGTCCAGTCTTTCCCGCTGCTGCAGGAAATTTCGACGGATAAGACGAACAACGTCAAAGTCATCTATGGGATGGAAGGCTATCTCTTCGATACAAAAATAGATGAATCGTACCATATCGTCATTCTGGCCAAAAACCAGATCGGCATCCGTAATTTATACAAGCTGGTCAGCATTTCCCATCTGAAATATATTTACCGTGGCCGGCCCCGTATTCCCCGGGCGGTGCTCAACGAATACCGGGAAGGGCTCATCCTGGGGTCTGCCTGTGAAGCGGGGGAATTGGTCCGCTCCATGGTGCAGAAACAGCTGCCCTATGAACAACTGCTGAAAATAGCTTCCTATTATGATTATCTGGAAATCCAGCCCTTGACGAACAACCAGTTCCTCGTGCGGGAAGGTCTGGTACAAGATGAAGAGGGACTGCGCAATATCAACCGTACGATCATCCGCCTGGCCGATGAGCTGGGAAAGATGACCGTTGCTACCTGTGATGCCCATTTCCTCAATCCCGAAGATAAGATATACCGGGAAATCCTTATGACCGGCAAGGGCTTTAAAGATGCCCAGTACCAGCCAGACCTGTACTTCCGGACGACCGACGAAATGCTCAAGGAATTCTCCTATCTGGGAGAGGACCGGGCACGGGAAGTAGTCATCACCAATCCCAACAAGATCAACGACATGATCGACGACGTCCGGCCAGTGCCGAAAGAAACACTGTATTTCCCGCAGATTGCCGGTTCATCGGAAGCACTGAAAAAGATGTGCTATGACAAGGCGCATCAGATTTATGGCGATCCCCTGCCCCAGATTGTAGAAGACCGCCTGACCGAAGAATTTACGTCCATCCTGGGCCATGGGTTCGGCGTCTTGTATTACATTGCCCACAAGCTGGTAAAGCATTCCAATGACGATGGCTATCTGGTCGGATCCCGTGGATCCGTCGGCTCGTCCTTTGTCGCGACCATGTCGGATATTACAGAGGTCAATCCGCTGCCGCCTCATTATGTGTGCCCCCAATGCCAGTACAGTGAATTTTTTACCCATGGCGAATACGGCGGTGGCTTCGATCTTCCTGACAAGAAATGCCCGAAATGCGGGGCTGAGCTGAAGAAGAACGGCCACAATATCCCCTTTGCCATATTCCTTGGCTTCGATGGTGATAAAGTACCGGATATCGATTTGAACTTTTCCGGTGAATACCATCCCAAAGCCCACAAGTACACAGAAGAACTCTTTGGTAAGGACAATGTATTCCGTGCCGGCACGACCGGCGTCGTCCAGGATAAGACGGCCTATGGGTACGTCATGAAATGGGCTGATGCCCGCGGCATCAAAGTCAATGACGCCTATGTCAACAGCCTCGTTGCCGGCTGCACGGGTGTAAAGAATACGACGGGCCAGCATCCTGGCGGCGTCATGGTCATTCCACGCGATATGGATGTCCACCATTTCACGCCCGTACAGTATCCAGCCAACAAAAAGGATTCAGGTATCATTACGACCCACTTTGATTACCATTCTATCGAAGGCCGTCTGGTCAAACTGGACATCCTCGGCCATGATGATCCGACAGTCATCCGCATGCTGGAAGATCTGACGGGCATCAAGGCGACGACCATTCCCTTCGACGATCCGGCAACGATGAGCCTGTTCAGCTCGACGAAGGCCTTGGGACTGACGCCGGAAGAACTGGGTTCCCAGGTCGGGAGTCTGGGAATCCCTGAATTCGGTACGCCTTTCGTCCGGCAGATGCTGGTCGATACGAAACCGAAAACGTTCTCCGAACTGGTACGTATTTCCGGTTTTTCCCACGGGACAGACGTATGGCTGAACAATGCCCAGGACCTGATCCGGGACAAAGTCGTTCCCCTGAAAGAAGCCGTCTCTACCCGTGATGACATCATGAACTATCTTATCCAGCATGGTATCAAGCCAAAGACGAGTTTCAAGGTCATGGAAAATGTCCGTAAAGGCAAGGGCATTGACAAACTGAATAAGGCCGGGCAGAAGACGACCGATTATGAAGGGGAACTGAAAGCAGGGAACATCCCCCAGTGGTTCATCGATTCCTGCCATAAAATCGGCTATCTGTTCCCCCGGGCCCATGCTGTTGCCTATGTCATGATGGCTTTCCGCATTGCCTGGTATAAAATCAATTATCCCCTGGCGTATTATGCGGCATTCTTTACAATCCGTGCCAAGGCCTTTAAATTATCGGCCATGATCCATGGCCTCGATACACAGGTAAAGGTCATGAAGGAAATCAAGGCACAGGGTAAGAGTGCATCCAAAATCGATCAGGACCTGTATTCGGCCCTGGAACTGGCGAAGGAAATGAGTCTCCGCGGCTATTCCTTCATGAACGTCGATATCAAGCGGTCGGCGGCGACGAAATTCACTGTCTGCGATGGGAAAATCCTGCCGCCATTCACGGCTATCGACGGACTGGGTGCCAATGTTGCGGAACAGATTGTAGCGGCCCGCGACGAACGCCCCTTTACGTCCAAAGCAGATTTGAAGATCCGCGGGAAGGTGTCCAAGTCCCTGGTAGACGCCATGACGACAGAAGGATGCCTGGACGATCTGCCCGAAGATGAACAACTCGATTTATTTGCCATGTGAGAGGTATCGACAGAGCGGCCGTTCTGCTTTATAATAAGGTAGAGTATTTACTATGCTAAAGTATGAAAGCGGCAAGCGAGGTGTCATCATGGCTGTCAATGAAAAATTAAGGGATCATCTTCATGACCAGCTTTTCCAGGCAATCCTGGAACTCCAGTCTATCGATGAATGTTATGAATTTTTTGAAGATTTGTGTACTATACAGGAAATGAAGGCCATTTCGTCCCGGCTGGAAGTAGCCCGGATGCTGAAAGCCGGTGATATCTATGAGGATATCGTCAAAAAGACCGGGGCCAGTACGGCCACCATCAGCCGTATCAAGCGATGCCTGAATTATGGCAGCGGCGGTTATGGCAAGATTCTCGAACGAATGGCACAAAAAAATCCGGATTTGTTGAAACTGAGCAGTGACAAAAAATAATTATATCTTGTTGTTTTAGTTTGTTGCAAAATAGTACAGTTTAGTATATGATGAGACAGGTTCTATGTAATTTTCTTATCTAATACACGGACAGGAGTGGATGGAATGAGTTTCATCAAGGAATTTAAAGAGTTTGCCATGCGCGGCAATGTCATGGATATGGCTGTCGGCGTCGTAGTCGGCGGTGCCTTTGGCAAGATTGTCACGTCACTGGTCAATAATATTATCATGCCACCTATCGGCGTTCTCCTGGGAGGCATTGATTTTTCTGATTTCTTTATTCCCCTCAGTACGCAGCACGTAGGGAGTCTGGCCGAAGCGAAGGCTGCCGGTATTCCCGTCATTGCCTATGGTGCTTTCCTGAATACGGTACTGGAATTCCTCATCATCGCATTTTCTATTTTTATTGTCATCCGGCAGCTGAACCGTCTGTTGCCAAAACCGGAACCGGTAGCAGAACCCCGCCTGTGTCCGTATTGCCGTCAGCCTATTGCTGATGATGCGACGCGGTGTCCGCATTGTACGAGCGAATTGCCTGAAAAATAGCGGAATGTTTGTATAGGTGCATGATGAAGCGGGCCTGCCTTATGTGTGGCAGGCCCGTTTAATTTGTTTTCCGGAGTGTGATGGACGTGAAAACCAAGTTTGGCGTCACTATTTTTTCTAATGGTGATATGGATATATTGAAAGAATCTCTGCCGGAAGATTTGTGGAGAGATTATCAGTTTTTTTGTAAAAAAGCAGACAGCCACCGCCATAAACAGAGCCCGAAGGCCAGTCTGCTGGTACGGCGCTATGAACGGACTGCTATCATCACATTGTTTACCTTTTTTTCGACGGTGCTGGACAGCTGGCGTATCCGTCAGGGGGCAGCATCCGGCGTATCCCTGTCTACGGCCTGTCAGGACCTTTTGGAAGACTGCCGGAAATGGAGCGGGAAAGAGGGGGATTTCGCCCATCTTCTGGCTATTGTAAACCGCTATGAAGAAAACCGTCAGGCTGTCCTGGAAAATATTTCAGAAGAAACACGCTGTGACATAGAAAAGAGTATGTGTGCCTTCCTGGACTATATGGAAGGGCAGACCGACCTGCGCCGCTTTCCCGAAGCGGCATCGGGGACGGAAGGACTGATGAAGCATCTCATGGGCAGTATATGAAATCAGGCCCCTGTCAGCGAGAACATGGACATCTGGCTGACAGGGGCTGTTTGTATAGAAATTTTGCAGGCAAAGGAGCCGCAGGTATATTGCGCTCCCCTTCGTAATTTGCTATACTATAGACGATTAGTTGATTAAATCAACTAAAACAGAAAGGAAGTCATGCTGTATGGATTATCTGAAAGCGGGTCATGATTTTGGTGTCATAAACCGGCGGTCCCAGGCTTATGTGACGGAAATTTGCCGTCCCTGGGATTTGTCCTATTCCGAACACATCCTCCTCATGAGCCTGTATACGCGCAACGGATGCCAGCAGAGTGAGTTATGCAAAGCAATCGAAGCGGACAAGGCTCTGGTTGCCCGCTGTGTCAAGACATTGGAAGAGAAGGGGTTCCTGTGCCGCAGGCAAAGTGACCAGGACCGGCGGGTAAAATATATTTATCTGACGCAGAAAGCCTGGTCCTTACAGGAACGGATGGAACATTTCTTGAAAAAGTGGGTAGAAGCGCTGGTGCAGGGTATTGATGCAGAGGAGCTGGACCAGGCTCTGTGCATTATGCATGCTGTCGCCGAAAACGCGGCCCATGCCGATATTCCGGCACTGAGTGCGGTAAAGGAGATGAACGTATGAAGAGGAATGGAACCTATATGGCACTGACCCTGATGGTCGTACTGGCGCTTTTCGTATCGGGATGCGGCCAGAAGACGGAGCAGCCGGAACAGGCCCAGCTGGTCAAGGTCATCCGGGCCGGCAGCGACAGGGCTGGCAGTACGGCAGGAACCTATTCCGGTACGGTAAAGGGCCGTTATCAGAGCAATCTGTCCTTTCAGGCCGGAGGACGGATTACGGCGCGGAATGTGCAGCTTGGCTCCCAGGTCCGTGCCGGGGATGTCCTCATGACGATCAATCCGAAGGACATCACCCAGGCCGTCAATCAGACCCAGGCCCAGGTAGACGCAGCGGCAGCCCAGCTGCAGCTGGCCCAGTCGAACCTCGCCCGCTATCAGCAGCTGTATCAGATGGACGCCATCAGCGCCTCCGTACTTGACCAGTACCAGACGGCGTACGATCAGGCCGCTGCCCAGTACAATCAGGCTCTGGCAGCCCGGCAGGCACAGGAAAACCAGTTGTCCTACACCCAGCTTACGGCTGATGCCGACGGCGTCATTTCCGTTGTTTCCGCCGAAGTTGGTCAGGTCGTGGCGGCCGGCCAGACCGTTGTCACCCTCGTCCATTCGGGGGACCTGGAAGTCAAAGTCAATGTACCGGAAAACAAACTGGCCGATTTTCCTGTCGGCCGGAACGTATCTGTATCCTTCTGGGCACTGCAGGGCCAGACTGTGCCAGGCGTCGTCCGTGAAGTCTCGCCTATGGCGGATGCAGCGTCCAGAACCTATGAAGTCGATATTTCCCTGCCCAATCCTCCCGACGGAATGCAGCTCGGCATGACGGCGACTGTAGCCAACGGCACCGAAGAAGCATCTGCCCCTGATTCCTTTACCCTGCCTCTGTCAGCTATCTATCAGACCGGCGATACGCCCCGGGTATGGGTCGTCGGCAGTGATCACACCCTGTCTCTCAAAGACGTGACCATTACGGATTTCGGCGATAATACAGTACAGGTCACGGGACTTATGCGGGGAGAAAAAGTCGTGACGGCTGGTGTCCATATGCTCAGCGCCGGCGAAACCGTGCGGATAGAGGGGGAAGATGAATGAGAAATTTATCAGAAGTTTCTATCCATAACCGGGTCCTCGTCTGGTATTTCATCATCCTCATTGCCATTGCCGGCATATTTTCCTACATGAAACTGGGCCGTATGGAAGACCCGACCTATACGGTGCGGACCATGGTCGTTTCCGTAGCCTGGCCCGGCGCGACGGCAGAGCAGATGCAGGAACAGGTGACCGATAAAATCGAAAAGAAACTGCAGGATACACCGAACCTCGATTATATCAAAAGCTATTCCCGGCCCGGCCAGTCGGTCATTTACGTATACCTGGACGACAAAGCTCCCAGGGATAGTATCCGCAGTACGTGGCATGAAGTGCGGAACCTGACGGAAGATATGAAAAAAGACCTGCCCGACGGTGTGTATGGTCCCTATTATAACGATCGCTTTGATGATGTCTATGGCTCCATCTATGCCATTACCGGCGATGGTTATTCCTATGAAGAACTGCGGCAGAAAGCCGAAAAGATCCGCCGCATGATGATGTCCGTCGATGATGTCAGCAAGGTAGAACTCGTAGGGGAACAGACGGAAAAAGTCTATATCGAAGTAGCCAATTCCAAACTGGCTGAACTGGGCATTGCGCCGACAACCATTGCCGATGCCGTCAAAGGACAGAATGCCATGACACCGGCCGGTATGGTCGATACGAAGTCGGATAATGTTTATCTTCGTCTGTCCGGTGTCTTTGAAGATGTAGAGGCCATCCGCAACCTGCCCATCAATGCCAATGGCCGCGTATTCCGCCTCGGCGACATTGCGACAGTAGAACGGAGATACACCGAGCCATCGGATCCCAAAATGTTCTATAACGGAAAACCCGCCGTCGGCATCGCCCTGTCCATGAAGAGCGGTGGCAACAATCTGCAGCTCGGCGAAAACCTGAAGAAACTGCAGCAGAGTGTCAAGTCTGACCTGCCGGCAGGAATGGAAATCCATCAGGTATCGAATCAGCCGCAGGTAGTCAAAGAATCCATCAGCGACTTTATCAATACTCTGCGGGAAGCCATTATCATCGTCCTCGTCGTCAGCTTTCTCAGTCTGGGCCTTCGTACGGGCCTGGTCGTCGCATTCTGTATCCCCCTGGTCCTTACGGGCGTTTTCTGCGTGATGGAAGTGTTTGGCATTGACCTGCATAAAGTATCCCTTGGCTCGCTCATCATCGCCCTGGGCCTTCTCGTCGATGATGCCATCATTGCCGTAGAAATGATGACCGTCCAGCTGGAAAAGGGGATGAACCGTGTTGATGCGGCCTGCTATGCCTTCAAGGCGACTGCCAAGCCCATGCTGACAGGAACCCTCATTACCTGTGCCGGATTCATTCCCGTTGCCTTTGCCGACGGAGCGGCATCGGAATTCTGTAAAGATCTGTTTCCTGTCATCACGGCATCACTGGTCCTGTCGTGGATCGTATCGGTCATGGTAGCGCCCCTCTTTGGCTACTATCTCATCAAACCGAAAGTTGGCAAAGACGAAAAGCCGGAACCCCTGTATCAGAGCCGCTTTTACGTCTTTTTCCGCAAGGTCCTGACATGGTGCCTGACTCATCGCATCATTGTTATTGGCGGCACGGCGGCCTTGTTCGTCCTCTCCCTGGGTCTCATGAAACTCATTCCCCAGGAATTTTTCCCGCCGTCCCTGCGTCCCGAACTGATTGTGGAAATGACGCTCCCTGAAGGATCTTCCATGCAGGCGACCCAGAATGAGGCAGCCCGCTTTGCCCAGTATCTCGATACGCAGCAGGCCCAGCTGAAGGATTATTCCTACTATGTCGGCGAAGGGGCCCCGCGGTTTGTCCTTACGATTGAACCGGTATTGCCGGCCAATAATTACGCCCAGTTTGTCGTCGTCGCCAAAGACACGCAAACCCGGGAGGCCCTGACGAAGGAAATCAAGCAGGAAATGGCGGACAAGTTCCCCAATGTCCGCTGCAATGTCAAGAACGTACCTCTCGGTCCGCCGTCGGATTATCCCATCATGCTGCGTGTATCCGGCTATGATACGGACAAGGTCAAAGCCTATGCCCAGCAGATTGCCGACCGCATTGCCAAAGATCCCAATACGGAAAACGTATTTCTCAACTGGAATCAGAAAAATAAGGTCATGCATGTCGAACTGGACCAGAATAAACTGCGGGCTATGGGTATTTCCGGCCAGAATATTGCTCAGACCTTATACACGGAATTGTCCGGCGCGACGGTGGCACAGTATTATGCCGGCGATAAGACCATCGGTATCCAGCTCCGCCTTCAGGACAGCGACCGCAATGACCTTTCCAAAATCAAGAGTCTCCCTGTCTACGTCGGCCAGGCCGGCTATGTGCCGCTGGAACAGATTGCCCGTATCTCCTACGAAGGGGAAGACGGCCTCATCTGGCGCCGGGACCTGAAACCGACCATCACCATCAATGGCGGCATCAAGTCGGGGACGGCGAACGACGCGACCCAGAAGGCCTACGATTCCATTGCCGATATCCGGGAAAACATGCCTTTCGGCTATACTGTTGAAGTAGATGGTGCTCTGGAAAACAGCCAGAAATCACTGAACTATCTGCTCGTTCCCGTGCCGGTCATGATCATCATCATCATGACACTGCTCATGTTCCAGCTCCGCAGCCCATCGCTGATGGTACTGGCACTGGTCACGGCTCCTATGGGACTTATCGGCGTATCCCTGGGGATGCTCCTCTTTGGCAAATCCCTGGGATTCGTGGCCTATCTGGGAATCCTGGCTCTGGGCGGAATGATTATCCGCAACTCGATCATCCTCCTGGACCAGATCCAGAAGCATATGGCAGCCGGGGAAGACCCGTGGCACGCTATCATCGACTCGGCGGTCATGCGCTTCCGGCCCATCATGCTGACAGCGGCAGCGGCCATCCTGGGGATGATTCCCCTCATGCGCAGCGTCTTCTGGGGCCCTCTGGCTGTCGCCATCGCCAGCGGACTGTTCGTAGCGACGGTCCTGACCCTCTTAGTCCTTCCGACCATGTACGCTGCCTGGTTCAAAGTCAGACGCACGTCCTGATAGGGACAACTAATTCAATATAACCAAGCCAATGCTGAGGCTGCGGTACCATGAGCTTTTACGGTTCTGGTGCCGCAGCCTCTGTTTGGTATATCTGACTTTAGAAATGCCTGAAAGGCATTTCTTAACTCAATATAATAAGCATTTTACATACCATAACCGGAGCCATATAATACAAGCAGGAAATGAAAATAGTCAGGAGTCAGGAAGGGAGCAGAGCCTTATGAAAAAAGAATTGATTATTGCAGTATGCAGCCTTACGATGATGGCGGCATTGACCGCTTGTGGTCCGGCAGTGACAGGAAAAACCGAAGGATCGTCGGCGCAGACCATGGAACTGGAAAATCAGAAAACGTCAGCGTCTGTTATCCACAATCCTATGGGAAATTCCCATAAAATCCTCATCGCCTATTTCACCTATCCGGAAAATACGGACGCCAAAGCCATTCATTCAGATAAATACGATGTCATGGCATCGGCCAGCCTGAATGCCAGAGATGGGAAAGCCGTTGGCAATAACGCTGTCCTTGCGATGTATATGGCGGGAAAAACCGGCGCGGATACCGTATCCATCCTGACAGAAAAGCCCTATCCGGAAAGTTATGATGAAACGGTGGCACAGGGAAAAAAGGAAATAGAAAATAGTGAATTGCCGGCCTTGAAAACCCACGTGACCGATTTGAGCGGCTATGACACGGTGATACTGATTTATCCGAACTGGTGGGGTACACTGCCGGCACCGGTACAGACCTTCCTCCATGATACGGACCTGTCAGGGAAAAATATTTATGCTGTCGTTACATTCGGTGGCAGCGGATTCTCCGATACGATACAGCTCATCCAGCAGCTGGAACCGGGAGCTTCGGTGAAAGAAGGTTTTGCCCTTCATCACAGCGATATGGCCGATGCCGAAGGGGCGGCCCAGAAGTGGCTGGAAACGACAGGATGGCTGCAATAAGTGTACGATAGTTTATGTGAATCATGAAGTCTGAGAAATGAGGGGGATACTATGTTTATACGGGAAATGGCAGAACGGGTACATCTTTCGGAAGATACCCTGCGGTATTATGAAAAAATCGGATTGCTGGCCCACGTTCCCCGCGATGCCGGCGGGCACCGCGTATATAGCAGCAGAGAAATCAAAGAAATCGAGCAGATCATGTATCTAAAAGCCAGCGGACTTTCGCTGACCGATATCCGGCAGTATCTGGAACTGACACAGAGTGGCAAAGAAGGAAAGGAACAGCAGCATATTTTATTACTGGCGACGCAGAAAACACTGATCCGGAAGATGGAAGACTTAGAGCAGGCTTTGAAGAAAGTCGATCATTTATTGAAAATCCAGAATCGTACATATATGTCAGTCTGCTCTCAGACGGTATCTGAATGGACTCAGGATGCAGTCTCCTATGTATGACACGAAATAAGGAGAACGTATGAAAGAGACAGCTATTATTTATTATTCTCTTGCCAATGGCAATACCTACAGCATTGCCCGCAGAATACAGCAGCAGGCCGGCGGCCGGCTGATCCGCATTGAGACAGTCCGTCCCTATACGGGAAGCTATGACAATATCGTGGCTGCAGGACAAGAAGAAGTAAACCGGCTTTATTGCCCGCCATTGCAGCCTGCAGATATCCATTGGGATGATATAGGTACGGTGATACTGGGGACACCTACCTGGTGGTATACTATGGCACCGGCTATGCGTACCTTTCTGACGGAGCATGATTTCCATGGTAAGATCGTGATTCCCTTTGTCACTAATGGCGGATGGCCGGGACATGTCATGGAGGACATAGCTTCACTGATACCCGGCTCGCTAATCCGATGTCCGCTTACGGTAACCTTTGATGTAGCCGGAAAAGGGACAATCGAACAAAGCACGCCTGATTTGTCTGAATGGCTGCAGCAGGTACGCCATATCGTGGCGCCAGAGTCATCTGAGCACCCGGCTGCCATCTGAAAGAAACGAGAGGATATGCCATGGAATTTCGTGTACTCTACTATTTTCTGACCGTAGCCAGAGAAGGAAATATTACCCGTGCAGCCTCGGTGCTGCATATGACCCAGCCTACATTATCACGACAACTGGCTCAATTGGAAGAGGAATTGGGTGCTACTCTTTTGGTGAGAGGAAGACACTGTGTATCTCTGACAAAGGAAGGGCGGATGCTGTTGCGTCGGGCTGAAGAAATTACGGATCTGGTTGCCCATACGCGGCAGGAAATTGCCCATGCTGATGATTGCGTGGATGGATGCATCACTATGGGCTGTGGAATTTTGTCATCGGGCCATCTGCTGGCTGACCTGATAAGACAGTACCACCAGCGGTTTCCCTTGGTAACATTTGATTTATATACAGGAACAGCAGATGAAGTGACAGAACGTATGCAGGATGGACTTATTGATATCGGACTGCTATTAGAACCAACTGATTTGGAACAATTTGATTATGTCCGGCTGCCCATTGCAGAGACGTGGCAGGTATTCATGCGCAGTGATGATCCGTTGGCAGAAAAGGAATGTGTCAGTCCGGAAGATTTACTGTCTGCACCAGTTATTTTACCGCGACGCATGAAAGTTCAAAGTGAACTGGCTAATTGGTTTGGAACCGTATATGAGAAATTAGATATATTGCTTACAACGAATTTTTCGACAAACGGTATTATTATGGTTACACATGGGCTGGGACGGCTTCTCTGCATCAGCGGATCCCTTCCGTACATGGATAAGACACATATTGCAGCACGTTCTTTAAATCCCTTTTTGCAAGTCACAGCTGTCCTGGCCTGGAAGCGGGGGGCGGTCCACAGTGAGGCAACGGAACGATTTATCCAGCTCATTAGGAAACAAAGCCAATCGAGATAAAGGAGTAAAGCTATGCAGGTAATGAATCATACAAGTATGGATAAACGACAATGGGGATTGCTCGTACTGGTATTGGCCATGGCTGCACTATTCCTCACTCAGCCATGCAGTACAAAGACAGTGATCAATACTCTGCCTGCACAATTGTCAGGACAACAAGGAGCCCCTGTTTCGGAATCTGCCCATCTGGGACTTCTGACATGGCCTGGAGAACTGAATGCCGTGCGGTATACTGTAGAAATACTCGATGGAGTTCCTTCCAATCTTTCGGATTCCCGGCCGTACAAGTCTGCATTATATCGGAATGAACAGGTGTATTCGAATCAGATACTGCTTCCAATGGGGAATCTTTCAGAAAAAAAACAAACGGATACATTATATTACCGGGTACAGGCTTTTGACCTTGATGGAAATGCTCTGGGAGTGTATACAAGCCCTCAACCATTAGATAATCATATTCAGAAGATTACCCGCAATGCACCGGTTGTCAGATCGCAGAATCAGGATGATAACGGGACTAGCCTCCTGTATCCGGTGTATGCGTATACGGGAAATCCCGGTGCCAGTCAGTACGAAGTAGAAGTGACCAGCCAGACGCCGGAAAACCTTCATGGGTCAGCACCGTCCCGGTACCGGATTTATGCCAGGACAACGACGCTTTCCGATTTATATGATGAAAAACCACGCATAGGAACGTATTACTGGCGCGTCCGGGGAATGGATAAAACTGGGAATCCTGTAGGGGAATGGAGCCAGCCTCAACAATTTACTACGCTTGCTTCACGAAATGTACAAATCGGTATTTATGGGGACAGTATTTCTCATGGTGGCGGTCATTTATCGTACAGTCCTGTGGATTTTGCTTATAGTTACAGTCACTATCTGGACTTTCCGACAATCAATCTGGCAGAAAGCGGAGATACGAGTGCTATGATGCGGGAGCGGTTTGACCGGGATGTCCGCCCCTTTCACTTGAAGTATATCTTGATACTGGGTGGTACGAACAGCCTGCGGGCCGGCGTACCGGCAGAAGATGTCATTGCCGATCTCAGGGATATGGGCAAAAAAGCGAGAGAAATGGGAATCCGGCCTATTTATCTGACGCTGCCCCCTATTAATCCGGATAACATAGAAACGGCATTCCAGGAACCGACTAATCCGGACTGGAAGACCTCCTTTGATGCTGTTAATTCCTACCTCCGCACACAGGACCACATTGATATCGCAGCTGTCTTTGATGACAGCGAAACACTTCCTACAGAATTGGCCCTTGATGGCATACATGGTGACTGGGTCATGAAAGAAAAGATGGCACAGGTCATCAATGAGAAAATCAAAAAATACGTCATATTATAGCTTTGATAGAGAATAGGAGAATGACTTATGAAACTTACGTCCATTTTAAAGATATTGTGTATGGGAATGGCTCTTTGCACTCTTACAGCCTGCGGAAATGCAGAAAATACTCAGGCAGTACAGGATGCCCCGTCGGCATCGACAGGAGTCTATGTACCGAATCAGACGGGTAAACCCATGTCGGAAGACATAAAGGACGAACTGGAAACGAAGCATAAGCAGGAAGCGGCTTCTATCCAGACGGTACAGGAAGAACCGGAAGGCAGTCACAAAGGCCAGCGTATTCTCATCGCTTATTTCACCTGGGGTGGCCGGTCCGGTGAAGTGGCTCATATGATCCAGAACAAAATCGGCGGTGACATATATGAAATCAAGCGGAATCCCGATTATTCCCGTGATTACTCGACAGTCCTCAAGGAATCGGCCAAAGAAGTCGATGACAACGCCAGGCCACAACTGACCGGAGGCCGGCCGGACCTGTCCCAGTATGATGTCATCGTCCTGGGCTATCCCTGCTGGTGGTTTACAGCACCTATGATTATTCCGTCCTTTTTGGAAGGACAGAACCTGGAAGGGAAGCTCATCGTTCCCTATATGTGCTCTTACAGCAGCCCCTTTGAAGTGACACTGCCTGCATTGGCAGCGGCAGCACCGGGCGCGCGGATTTTCAAAGGGCTGACACTGGATAAAGATACGGATTACAGCGTCATTGAGCCCTGGCTGGTACAGGCAGGTCTGCTGTAATGGATTATCGGGATTTGGAATAAGATTAGCAATCTGAGATGTTCATGAATAGGAACAGGGGACATACTCAAATAATGGAGGCATTATTATGAAAAAAATCGTCATTTATTTTTCAGCTAGTGGTGTTACAGCAAAACGGGCTAAAGAACTGGCTTCTGTGACTGGATCCGATGTAAAGGCCATCGTACCGGCACAGTCCTATTCGCCGGCTGATCTGGATTGGATGGATCACAAGAGCCGCAGTTATCAGGAAAACCTTGATGATGCCGTACGGCCGGCGCTGAAACAGGGAACGGTGGATTTTGCAGGATACGACCGGATTTATCTTGGCTTTCCTATATGGTGGGGCATCGCACCCAAAGTAATCAATACATTTATAGAAAGCAATGACTTACGCAATAAGGAAATTGTCATTTTTGCTACATCAGGAGGCAGTGGCCTGCAGCCAGCGGTCAGGACATTGCAAAAACAATATCCTAAGCTGGATATCAAAGCCGGAAAATTATTGAATAGCAGCGTAAAAGGCGATATCATTTGAATTATTAATGAAATCAGAAAATTGTGTACAGGGCTGGTCAGACGTACATAAGGGCAGGATGAGGTGGTACGATGAGTAAGGAAGTGAGCCGGCGCACGTTTTTGAAAATCCTCGGCGGAGGACTGGCCGGTGTGGCTGCCGGTGGGGCTGTATGGAAACGTCATGAAATCATGGCCTTTCTCGATGCCGACAAAGCCGCAGCCGATGCAGGACAGGATATGGGCAAAGTCGCGACGCGGTATTACGCTCCGCTGGGGAAAGACTTGTCCCTGCTGGGATTTGGATGTATGCGTCTGCCGACGAAGCTCTCCGCCGGGGGCAGAGTCATCGATACGGAACTGGGCGGCAAGATGATTGATTTTGCCTACCGTCATGGCATCAATTATTACGATACGGCCTGGTTTTATCATGATGGCCAATCGGAAGAATTTATCGGCCAGGCCCTGAAACAGTACCCCCGCGACAGCGTATTCCTCGCCGACAAGATGCCGACGCCGGTTCTGGAGAGTCTCAATCAGGCAAAGGATATTTTCCAGACCCAGCTCGACCGCTGCCAGGTCACATATTTTGACAATTACATGCTTCATTCTCTTACAAGCCGGGAGGAGTTTGACCGGCTATATATCCAGGAGGGAATCCTCGAGTACCTTCGTCAGGAAAAATCCCGGGGACGGATCCGCTGCCTGGGATTTTCCTTTCATGGCGACGTGCCTTTCTTCCAGTATCTCATGGACCAGTATCCCTGGGATTTCTGCATGATCCAGCTCAATTACGCCGACTGGAACGATCCGGGAGAAGCGCCGTCGGGCAGCCGGCAGGCCGGTGATTTATACCGGAAGTGCCGGGAAAAGAACGTCCCCATTTTCGTCATGGAACCGGTCAAAGGGGGGAATCTGGCCAATCTGTCGTCATCATCGGAAGATATCTTGAAGGTGCAGCGCCCGGATGCCAGTATGGCGTCGTGGGCCCTGCGCTGGGTTGGCTCCAAAGAAGGTGTCATCACGATGAATTCGGGGATGAGCAATCTGGAACAGGTTCTCGATAATATCAGGACTATGAGCGATTTTACTCCTTTATCGCCAGCAGAAGAGCGGGCCATTCAAAGGTCTCTGGGAAAGAGCGCTGACAGCGCGGCCATTCCCTGTACGTACTGCCGATATTGTGATCCCTGCCCTTACGGCGTCGATATAGCTACGGTATTTCAATTGTATAACCGCTTTGGGGAACCGTCTGGCATCGATATGGCCCATCCGGACAGGGCAGACGATGCGAAAAAACGGCAGTTCCTGGCGCGGTATCAGAATAATCTCGAGCGAAATCAGCGGGCATCCCGCTGTACGGCCTGCAATACCTGTCTGTCACGGTGCCCCCAGCATATTCCCATTCCCAGGGATATCCGGGCCATCGATGATATGGTACAGCAGTTCAGCCGGGATACGGGAAAGGTCGTGATATAGATGCTGAACAAAGGCCGTATATTCCTGTCGTGGCTGACGATGGCGGCGGTTTTGCTGTCCTTTGGCGGAATAGCCGCTCCCTTCCTTTCCAGATTGCAGTTCCTGCCGGCCCTGCTGGCTGCCAATGTCCTCGTCATTGCCGTCATTCTTATTGTCACTTTTCTCTTTGGCCGGCTGTACTGCAGTGTGATCTGTCCTCTGGGAATCGGTCAGGATGCCGTATACTGGCTGGCAAAAAGGCGTAAACAAAATCGCCGGAAATTTGCTTATCATAGAGAGCAGCGGTGGATCCGGTATGGTATCCTGACTGCAGTGGCCATATCCCTGCTGCTGGGCATATCCCTGGTTCCAGCTCTCGTAGACCCATACAGTATCTTTGGCCGTATCGTCACAGATATACTGGCCATCCCAGCATCGTATGCGTGGAATGGCCTGGCAGGTCTTTCATCTGGCTGGCTTCCGATTATATCGAAAGTGGATATCCTGCCTCTGGTAGTCCCGGCTGCCGTAATGGCCGGGGTGTATTTCCTCATCCTAGCCATCCTTTCCTGGCGGTATGGCCGCTGGTATTGCAACACCTTGTGTCCTGTAGGCACCTTGCTGGGAACGGTCAGCCGTTTCAGCCTGTTCCGTCCCGTCATAGACAGCAGCCGCTGTGTCCGGTGTGGGCAATGCGAGAAGATTTGCCGTTCGTCCTGCATTGACGTAGCTCATGGAACCATAGATTCCAGCCGCTGTGTCGATTGCTTTGACTGTATATCTATTTGTCCCAAAGGAGCATTGACCGTTTCCTGGTATAAAAGGGAACAAGACACAGCAGAACGGGCTGAAGCAAAAGTATCACCGGAAATACGGGAACGAGAAGGCATCAGCCGCCGGGACATGCTGATTACGACGGCGGTTGCCGCAGGAACGCTGGCTGCGGGCCTTGCACGGAGCCAGACCATGATTCCGGCTTTGCTGGAAACGGGAAAGAAAAAGAAGGCAGTCCTGCCGCCGGGAGCCGTATCACTGGCTGAGTTTTCCCAGCGCTGCACGGCCTGTCATCTCTGCGTCAGCCGTTGTCCCAGCAAGGTCCTGACGCCGGCTGTCATGGAAAATGGCATCATGCAGATGGGCCAGCCTCATATGGATTTTACCCGCGGCTACTGCGTGTATAACTGCAATTTCTGTTCCCAGTCCTGTCCGGCCGGTGCTATACGCCCCCTGGACCTGGCCACAAAGGCGCAGACGAAAATCGGCATCGCCCGCTATGCCCAGTTCCACTGCCTCATTGCCCGTGAGGGCATCATCTGTGGAAATTGTGCCCGCCATTGCCCGGTACAGGCCATCACTATGGTCGAAAACCGTGACGGCCGCAGCTATCCCAAAGTCGATGGATCACGCTGTATCGGCTGCGGCTCCTGTGAATACCATTGTCCCGCCCAGCCGGCCGCCATATCGGTCAGCCCCCTGCGTTCGTAGAAGGAGTTTTGACTGGATTATGATGCGGGCAGTATCGTAAAGTCATGAAATCTGGCTCCTCCTATAAGGCAATCCGGGTGGTTCAGACTGTCAAAACTGTTTGATATTTTTAGCCCTGTGCGTGGTAAAAATACAGCGCATTTCCCAATTCGTCTTTTATGGGATAGATGGAGGAGATGCCAGCTGGGCCTTTTCGGTTTACGGCATTGCGACGATTCTCGGCGCGCTGGCTTCGGGGTACGTCTCCAGCCTCCTGCCAAAAGGATGGATACTGGGATTTCTCTATGGCTTCCGGGCTGTCTGGGTCGCGGCCTATCTCTTCCTCATGCCTAAAACGGTATTGACGGCTGTCCTTTTTGCGACGGGCCTTGGCTTTACGGGAGATGCGACAGTATCGCCGACGGCAGGACTGATCAATGAACATTTTTCTATCCGCCAGGTAGCTACGCTCATGGGATTCTTGTTTCTCTGCCATCAGGTCGGTGCATTCTGCAGCGCCTGGTTTTGCGGTATCTTATTTACGGCAACGGGAAATTATACGGCAATCTGGCTGATTGATATCGCTCTGTGCCTCTTTGCCAGCATCATGAGCTGGCGCATCCAGCCTTTGCGCCGGGTGAAAGAAACAGACGTTTCGTTACAGGAAAAATAAAACTACGTATTTTATGATACCTGATTATAAAAACAGCAGTCCCATACCTCTTTTCCGGATATAGAAGAGGTATGGGACTGCTGTTTTTTACCGGTCATGATTCCTATGGCTAGTTTTGTAGGAGAGCGGGCGATAGTCAGTCTTCCAGTGCCTGACGGGCAATTTCTGCCAGGACGGTGGCCCCTGTCATGAGGATATGGTCATTGTAATCGAATCCGGCGTTATGGAGCATCGTATTTTCTGTCGGGATGTTGCTGACGCCGCTCCCGAGGAAAAAGAAGGCACCGGGCACGTGATCCAGATACTGGGCGAAGTCTTCGGATATCATGATGGGTTCGCAGGTATCGTAGACCTGTTCACTGCCGAGGACGCGGCGGGCGGCCCGGGCAACTAAGGCTGTGTTGGCTGGCGTATTGCGTGTCGGCGCAAATTCGTGGGTATAGGAGAAATCGTATGTGGCACCATTGCCGGTGCATACAGCTTCTGTCAGGGCGTGCATACGTGTTTCTATCATGGTCTGCACGTCAGGGGAGAAGCTGCGCGTATCGCCTTTGATTGTGACGTGGGACGGGATGGCATTATGAGCCCCGTCCATATAGAGTTCCGTGCAGGAAACGACGACAGGATCCAGTGGATTGGCTGTCCGTGACGGAATGGTCTGCAGGGCCAGGATGAGTTCGGCAGCCGTTACCAGCGGATCGATGGCCATATGCGGGCTCGATGCGTGGGCGCCTTTGCCCGTAATCTGTATGGTGAAATTGTCTTCACTGGCCATGATGCCGCCGGGACGTACGTGTATCTGGCCGGCAGGCAGCATGGGCATATTATGGAGCCCGTAGATAGAATCCATGGGGAATCGCTGGAACAAGCCGTCGTCTATCATGGCCCGGGCGCCTTTCCCCGGTTCTTCGGCAGGCTGGCAGATGAAATACACCGTGCCGTCGAAATCTATCGTATGCGATAAGAGCCAGGCTGCGCCTAATAACTGGACCATATGACCATCATGACCACAGGCATGCATCCGTCCCGGATTCTGGGATTTCCAGGGCGGGTTTCCCTGTTCGGTAATGGCATTGGCGTCTATATCCGTGCGCAGCCCTACGGCGTTGGGGCGTGTTCCTTTTTTCAACGTGCCGACCAGGCCGGTGCCTCCTATGCCATGGGTGACGGTGATGCCCATTTCTTCCAGGCGATCTGCCAGAAACGCGCTGGTATAGTGTTCGTCAAATGCCGTTTCCGGATGACGGTGCAATTCATGGCGCCAATCTGTGAGCTTATGAGCTAGTGAATTCGTATCCATAGAGGGGTCACTCCTTTACTACATAGCGGTAATGTATATTTTATATCCAGTATACGATACTCGTGCTGCATTTCATAGGGGAATTGCAGGTATAAATATCACTATGTTGAGAAATCCCCGGCTATACAGGACAATGACATTAGATTTGCTTGACGATGACAGAAATGCACCAATCTGTCCTATTTACTTTATACGATTTTTATAATAAAATAGAGGACAAATAGAAGATATTGTATCTGTACAGTATCGTGAAAGAAGGGGTATGTATGTCTCATCCTGCTGATGCAGCGCCTCAGGCGCCGTATACTACGAAATCTATTTGTCTATCGGCGGTCCTGGCTGCTATTGTCTTTATTATGACTTTTGTACCGCGCATCCCCATTCCTCTGGGATATGCCCATCTGGGAGATGCTGTCATTTTCCTAAGTTTCCTGTATTTTAACCGCCGGGAAGCCGCACTAGCTGCCGCTATCGGTTCCTGTCTGTCCGATTTCCTCGGTGGATTCCCTTTGTGGATCGCACCGACTTTTGTCATCAAATACGTCATGGCATTCATCGTATTTGCTGTCTGCTGCCGGGGAACGCAGAAGAGCGCCCTTTATTCTGTCCGCACGCTCATGGCATTTCTCCTTTCCTCTCTGTGGATGGCCATCGCCTATACTCTGGCCGGTGCTGTGCTCTTTGGCAGCATTCAGGCCGGTCTGGCTTCCCTGCCGGGACTTCTCATGGAAGGCCTGCTCAATACCATCGCTGCCATGGGGGCCGGTATTTTTCTAAAACAACTGCCCCGGAATCGTCAGGGCAGCATAGGATGAGGCGATACGATGGAACAGCAGAAGAAGATTGCACTCATCAATGACATAACGGGATTCGGCCGCTGTTCGATTGCCGTCGAACTGCCGCTCATCTCGGCTCTGAAAGTACAGGCCTGCCCCCTGCCGACGGCTATCCTGTCGGTCCACACGGGATTTCCCACGTATTTTATCGACGATTATACGGACCGCATGAAAGACTACATCGCCAGCTGGAAGGAAAATGGCCTGACTTTTGACGGGATTTCCACAGGATTCATGAATTCCCTGGAACAGATCGATATTGTCATCGACTTTATTCACCAGTTCAAGCAGCCCCATACGATTGTCATCGTCGATCCGGTCATGGGCGACTACGGCCGGCTGTATCCGTCTTATACGGAAAAGCTGTGCGCTGAAATGCGCCGCCTCATGCAGTATGCCGACGTCATTACACCAAATCTGACTGAAGCCTGCCAGCTCCTGGGCATTCCTTATCCGGAAAAAGGCCACACGGACCGGGCCTATCTGCAGGACGTAGCCCGGCGGCTGGCTGCCATGGGACCGGGACAGATTGTCATTACGGGACTGGCCGGTGAGAATCATATCGACAATTATATCTACGAAACGGGAAAAGAACCGGAAATCGTTTCGGTACAGAAAATCGGCCATGACCGGTCCGGTACAGGAGATGCCTTTGCCGCTATCGTTTCGGCTTCGGTCGTACGGGGTGACAGCCTGAAGGATGCTGTTGTACGGGCGACGGATTTTATCAGCCGGACGTTGGTCTATACAGAAGAACTGGGACTTCCTACCAACCGGGGACTGGCATTTGAACAATTTTTGACGGAATTACATTAAATTTATATAGAAAAGGGATGTTGTACTGATGATTACCTATGTATATGACAAAGGACACTACATTACCATGGCAGAAAGCCTGGCGAAACAGCCGCAGGGAAAACGTAATCTCTATGTCAATCTGACAAACCGCTGTACCTGTTCCTGTACATTCTGCCTGCGCAGTCTGAAAAAAGAAGCAGAAGATATGGAATTGTGGCTCAAAGAAGAACCGACCGTGGCAGATGTGGAGAAAGAACTGGATGCCCAGCCCTGGGAATATATCGGTGAAGTCGTATTCTGTGGTTTTGGGGAACCGACGATGCGCCTGGACGATGTCGTGACTCTGCTAAAATATATCAAAGCGAATCACCCTGATGTCAAGACGCGGATCAATACGAATGGCCTGTCGGACCTGGAATATGGCCGTGATACGTCTGCCGATTTCAAGGGCGGCATCCTCGATACGGTCTCTATCAGCCTCAATGCCTCCAATGCTCAGCGCTATCTCGACCTGACGCGCAGCAAATTTGGCATCGGTTCCTACGAAGCTCTGCTGACCTTTGCCCAGCACTGTCAGAAGTATGTACCCAACGTCGTACTGACTGTCGTCGATCATGTCGAAAGCGATGAAGAAATTGCTAAATGCCGTAAAATCTGTGAAGACAGGGGATTGACGCTACGCGTTCGTGCCTATGAAGCCAATTGAGTTAGAACAGTTTATTTCGATTTGTGACTACGGCGTCATAGAAATGTAACATGCATCTGTTATACTGTGTCCATCATCAGAAAAGGAGTGATGGCGATGAAAATGTTACATACATGGCAGCGGCGTACACTGGCCGCTGTATTAGCTGGTACGGCTGCCGTAATGATAGGTGTGGCTCCTTTTGCCATAGCACAGGCTGCGGATACAGCAGATGCGGCAGCGGGCGCCAGCACCCGTCCCCAAATGACACGGCAGATGCCGCCGATGCATCCCGGCATAGGACAGAATGCCCGGATCGACCGCATGGTCCAGCAGGGAAAAATCACATTGGAACAGGCTGATAAACTGAAAAAAGCAATAGCTGATTTCCGGGAAAAAGAAGCGAAAGACCATCAGAAATTCATGAAGAGCCTGCCCGATAAGACAGGTATATCGGAAGCAACGCTCTGTGAAATCATGGCGCCGCCCCGTATGCTCCGCGGATCCGGTCCGCAGCAGCGGCTGCAGCAGCTGGTAAAGGACGGGTCCATTACACAGAGCGAAGCGACGGCACTGGAACAGAGCTTTAAGAAGCATCATCCCGGACAGGGACAGCCTCCCAAGGCGCCTGCTCGTGGGCAGAAACCAGATCGTCAGAAACTGGAACAGGAATTATCCCAGGAAACGGGAATCTCTACACAGCGGCTGCAGGAAATCATGCAGCTCATGCACCAGCAGGGGCCCCGCAATGGAGGTTTTCAAGCTCCTGCCGACGAAGATGACTGATTGCTTCAGCGTGTAATTTTTTGATGCATAGTAAATAATACGTACAAGTGAAAACGATACCCGGATGAGCCAGCTGTTCATCCGGGTATTGTTTTATGTTGAAGCTTTTTGAAGATATCGTTCTGTATCCAGTCGCGTGCGCTGGTCTGCTTCACTGATTTCCGCCAGCGAAGGATGACTGACTGGCTTATGGGCGTCGAGAATCCGGGCTATCGTCTGGGCAATATCAGTATAGGCGATGCGTCCTGCGAGGAAGGCCTCAACGCAGACTTCGTTGCAGGCATTGAAGGCGCAGGGAGTCGTGCCGCCTTCCTTTCCGGCTTTGATGGCAAGTCGCAGGGCAGGGAAGGCATCCAGATCCGGCGCTTCAAAAGTCAACGTGCCGGCACGGACCAGATCGAGGTGGCCAAAGGAACAGTCGTAGCGGGCAGGCCAGGAAAAAGCGTACTGGATGGGAAGTCGCATATCCGTCAGCCCTAGCTGGGCTATGACCGAGCCGTCGCAAAACTCGACGAGGGAGTGGACCAGGCTCTGGGGATGGATGACGACATCGATGGCCTCATAGGGCATATCAAACAGCCAGTGCGCTTCTATAACTTCCAACCCTTTATTGGCCAGCGTAGCGCTGTCTACGGTCACTTTGGGTCCCATATCCCAGTTGGGATGATGGAGGCATTGCTCTTTCGTTACATGGAGGAGCTGCTCTTTTGTCCAGCCCCGGAACGGACCGCCTGATGCTGTAAGGATGAGACGGCGTACTTCTTCTTTTCTGCCGCCGCGGAGGGATTGGAAAATAGCGCTGTGCTCACTGTCTACAGGTACAACCTGCACGTCGTGCTGCCGGGCCGCCTCCATGACCAGATGACCGGCAGCTACGAGAGTTTCCTTATTGGCCAGGGCGATGGTTTTCCCGGCGGCAATGGCATCGAGGGTCGGTTTCAGTCCGGCATAGCCTACCATGGCGGCCAGCACCGTATCGACAGGACCGTAGGAAGCGGCGGCACTGAGACCATCACTGCCGCTCAGGATATCACATTCTTTTCCTACCAGGTGCTGTAGATTTCTGGCGGCCGTCTCATCGGTCAGGACGGCGAAATCCGGGTGAAACCGGCGGATCTGGTCAGCCATGAGAGAGACGCTTTGATGGGCTGCCAGCACGCGGACACGCAGGTCCTCTGGATTGGCGGCGATGACATCCAGTGCCTGGGTTCCGATCGATCCGGTACTGCCTAATATACATATCTGTTTTTGTTTCATTGATTTCTCCTATTCCGTTTGCGTTTTATTGCTTCTATTGTAACAGGCCGCAGAGAAGAACGAAAGGACTTTTTCTTTCTGAAAGAGAAATGGTAGAAAGCCTTTGCTTTCTATGCTAAAATAATGTCAGAAGTAGAAGTTATAAGGAGGTTTTTGCAATGATCCGCAAAGAAAACAGAGTACAAGTAGAAGGACTGGCCGGCGGCAAGGGTCCGGCAACGGTCTGTCATATCCTGACAAAAGACGAACTGATGGGCCATGGCCGCATGTATGCCAAAGTCATCCTGCCGCCGGGTTCCAGTCTGGGATTTCATCAGCATGTCCATGAAACAGAACCGTACTACATCCTTTCCGGCGTAGGCGATTTTACCGATAATGATGGCTCCGTTACCAAAGTAACGGCTGGCGACTGCTGCCTTATTGAACCGGGGCAGTCCCACTGCATTGCCAATAACGGGACCGAAGACCTGGTATTCATGGCACTCATTTATAACGACTAAGACAGCAATGGTATATTGCCGATACCGTTTTTCATAAAAGGACGTGATTCCTATGTCACAACTCATAGGCATTATTGTTTCGGCACTCGTTGCATTTTCGTTATTCATGGTGTATGCGAAATTCTCGCAGCATCATTGATGGATGTACTACAAAGACTGGAGTGATTCCCATGGGAAAATATCTGGAAAAAGCAAAAGAACTGCGTGCCATTACGGACGTACATTATAACTGCGCACAGTCTGTCATCTGCGCCTTTGAAGAACTGACCGGGCTTGACGATACCACATCGCGCAAAATCGGGGCAAACTTTGGCAGTGGCATGAAACGGGGCGGTACCTGCGGTGCTATTACGGGCGGCCTCATGACACTGGGCCTCCTGGGTATCGAAGACGGACCGACTATCGCCGCTTTCCACAAAGCCTTCCTAGATCATCATCAGAACTGCCTCGACTGCGCGGACCTTTTGCGCATGAATCAGGCCAGCGGCGGGGAAAAGAAGCCCCATTGCGACGGCATGGTATTCGAAGCCGTCCAGCTCATCGAAGACATCCTGGACAAACGCAATAAATAAAATCTGCATGATAGACAAAGAGGGATAGCCATTGGGCCGTCCCTCTTTTTTGAGCAGAAAGAACGCATTCATACAGCTCTTATATACTCTGCTATATCGTCTGATATGGGCTTGACGGGCAACTTTTCATTTTAAGCGATACAATCTACCGTCAGGCAATAAAAGCAATCGTCGCCGGGACTGAACTTCCCATATATACCGAACGCGACATCAGCAGGTACAGCATTGCAAAATACACTGTCAATACTTTGCATATTTTGATATATATTGGCCCGCTTGCAGTCCATCTGATGCGTCATAAAGACGTATCAGGCCATAATGTTCCTGCATCAATAATAGGTCCTTTACCAACTTTTTTGATACGACTGCAACTCACAATCCTGCAAGGTGACGGAAACGTATATCACATTCAGACAAATTAGCTGGTGAGTGAAAATTTGGAGCAGGCAGGTTGTATATTACCTTGATGCAGCAGGTTGCAAAAGCTATTGTGACCAAAGTAAAAAAGAAAATAACATGAATAAAAGCCGGTATGGGGCATCGGGGAGATGTTCTATACTGGTTTTTCTGATATACTGAGGACATAAATGAAGATGACGGGTATAAGAAAAAGGGAGGATGAATAATGTGGAAGTGGACTGGTGATGAAACAGATAAAATTGGAGCGGAAGATGGCAGAGTGTCATTATTAAGAAGGAGATACTCATTTGTTATAATTTTTTTAGTAAAGAGGAGAACTTGATGGATAGGATTACAGAATTTCAGGAAGAGCATCCATCCCTTGAATCATATTGACGATCGATTATTTTATTTGGTAGAAATGTAGCATCTTACAAATTCGCGTTGGCAGAAGCTCTGACAGAGTTAGTATCTTCAGGTAAATCTTCAGTTACACTCAATGAACTTGCTGAGCCGTATTCTAAACATTTGTGTGAGCGTTTAAAGACTGCATCAAGGCAAGCTACCAGCAACAGCAGCAAATTTATTCAGAGCTGTAGAGAATATAATGCAGGAAAAATCACATATGATCAGTTGATAGCTACAACAGTTAAACTCGGTTTCAATAACGTGATTGATGCATTTCATCATGTTAATGGTGGCATACTGCCAGTTAAGTTTTATGAAAAAGATTACTCCGGATCTTTCAAAAGGATTGATATGCTCCCCCTATGATGACAGTTTTATTTTTTACTGTCTCTCATAGGGGGAGCATATCAAAACTCATTTTGTTACAGCCCCTTTTCTTTTATGCGTACATTGTCTCAGTACTCATTGATGATTTTGTACATGGAATAGTTGAATTATCAACTATACTGGTGGTAGTCAGGGGAGCCATGTTGTAGTGGGTAGGGGAAAATCGTTCATTGTAAGTCGCTTATTGCAGAAGAACGAAGAAGGAAGAATTGGGACTTCCTGAGCAGCCGTTGCCTCTTCGACAGTCTCTAGTCCCCGTCTTCAAGATATCTTTACCAGTGCTCGATGTCACTATACATTCCATGGTATAATAAAATAAATATGTCCATCTGGTCAGATATCTCTATATGTATGGCATTTACCAGTGTATTAATAATGAAAATCCTATTAGAAAGTGAGTACAGGTGATGATTGATTTCCACGATATTCTGGACTGCATGAATAAACACCAGCAGATTAACTCCGATAAAGTCTTCCAGCGCATGGTTCGCTGCTGGCAGCAGGATGACATTAAGTCGCGTATATTGCTCCAATCCTGCTGTGGACCGCGCAGCACGGCCGTCCTAGACTGGGCTTGACCGGCGTGATTCAGTTTTAATCCCAAGATTCATACGGAAGGCGAATACAGACGGCGAGAACACGTCCAGAAACAGTTTATCGAAGCCTATAACAAAAAGAACGGGCACGATGTCCCGGTCTTGGCGACTCCTTACGAACTAGATATGTACTTCAGAGCCGTCAAAAGCCTGGAAGACGAATCCAAAAGCAGTGCCCACTGCCGCGTGTGCTTCATCCAGCGCATGAAGGTGGCTGCCCAGAAGATAAAAATGGGCTATGATTACTTTACGACGACGTTGCCTGTCAGCCTTCATAAAAATTCCCGGGTTGTCAACGAAGGCAATCAGAAAATCGAAGACCAGTACAGGTTTTCCAATTTACCGATGGATTTCAAGAAATAAAGGCTTTTTCGCCTTGAAGAAGATGGCAGGAAGCCTACCAACTGTACCGCTAGCCATGCTGCGGCTGTATCTTCGGCGCCTTTAATCAGGGCCTTGACCTGGAAGGCATCTGCTAAGATGCCGAAACCTTTTTGAAAGTCCATAAGTAGGTGCCGTCCCAGAGGCCTTTCTCGCATGATGGGTGATGGTCATTATGTTTATAATGCGGTTGCTAAAACGGAGAGCAAAGATGGAGATGTCAGTGAAGATGACTTAGGGTTCTTCCTTTTGCAATGATGTATCTTCGCTTGAGATTTTTATAATTTATCATATATAATTTAAAATATATTGCAGTACTTTAATAAGTATAAAATTTAATTTAGGAAAGGATACATCATGGAAAAACAAATTAGTGATCGAAGCTTGGTTGATTTGTTGTTTAAAACTATTAAAGAATTTTATTTGAAGAGCGAAAATATTGTTTCTGATTGTAAAAAATATGATAGATGTAGATTGATATCGACTTTGCTGTCATTAGATGAAAAACATGAATACATAAAAATTTTCTGTGATGATGAAAAAGGAAGAATATTATCTGTCCAGAAACCGATGCATCTTCCTCTTTGTCCAGAACCCGTTCAGTCAATTTCTCCATGGTTAATGAATGATTGGAAGGATTATCATATAGAAATAGAAGTTAAAAACGTTAATGAAGAAACAGGGGAAAAGTTTATCGATGATCCAGAACGAATAGCTTTATTTCGTTGTTGGGAAGATAAACGAAAAAATTGGGTGGCAGAACGAGTTCGGTTAAATAAGATTGATAGTGTTTTTAAATCCTTTTATACATTACATAATGCTTTTCAGGGTCAGTCAGATGAAAGAGAACTTTTATATGCATTCGGTTTATTTATTGACGTAACTGATAAAAATATTTGTCATCCTTTGTTTACAAAAAGAGTTCGTATTTCTTATGAGAGCATAGAGGACAATATCATTTCTCTGTTTGATACAGATGAAGATGTCAGATTTGAAAGTACATTTTTTAAAAATATAAGTAACGCAAAACTTTTACATTTAGGGGAAATTCATACTGACTTAGAAAATACAGAAATTCATTTAAATCAAGAAGAAGGTACTGTTGAATTTTTAAAACGGGTCATTCATTATTTAACTCCTAATGGAGAATTTTTGGCGCAAGGTGAAAATACAACTCAGCGATTTATTGTTACTTATTCACCAATGATTATTTTGCGGAATAAAAATTCTGGTATTATTGAATATTTAGATAAATCTATGGACGCCATTCAAAATGGATTGGAAATTCCGCCACATTTGATTGATTTGCTTCACCCGAAAAATAAAATATCAGAGATACATGAAGAAGTAGAAACGCTTGAAAAACGCTTAGCTGCTGCTAGTGGTGAAGCACCTGAAATTTTTATGACGAAACCGGCTAATAAGGCACAACTTCGTATTGCTCAAGATATAGAGCAGCACAATGCTGTTGAAGTGCAAGGCCCTCCTGGAACTGGGAAAACACATACTATCGCAAATTTGATTGGTCATTTTTTGGCACAGGGGAAAACTGTTCTAGTTACTAGTGAAAAAATTAAGGCATTAAGTGTTTTGCGAGATAAATTAGATGAAGAAATTCGTCCTTTGTGTGTACCTGTTTTTGATGGTAATCAAAGCGAAATGAATGATATTATTTCTTCTATTAGCGCAAAGGTAAATGTAGTAAATATTCAAGATTTATCGAATAAAATTGCAGAAGAAAAAAATCGAAGAAACGAAATCATAAAAAATCTTGATGAAGAAAGAAAAAATATATTTAATATTCGTAATAAAGAAAATCAAAATATTGTATATGGTGGACAAAGCTATTCGGTTATTGAAATTGCTAAACTTATTGCTGAAAACCAGGAACCAATGCGTATAATTCCTGGCCCTGTAAAACAAAAAGAAGGCCTGCCTTTGACGCAGGAAGAATTTCAAAAATTATATGACAGCAATGGTGAACTTTCTTATAAAGAGGAATGTGAGTTATCTCTTCCGTTGCCCGATTGTTCTAAACTGATGGTTCCGAAACAATTTCAATATTTGTTAAATGATATTGATCAGTATGAACAAAAAAAGCAATCTATTGCATCTATTGATATAAAAGATATTCAAGAAAATTTTTCAGAAAATCAACTGTTGTATAATAATAAAGTGCTATTTATAAATCCTAATGAAGATACAATTCAGAAAGCTCTTGATATGGCTGAATCTTATCATCCTATGGTATCTTGGCAATTTTCTGTTGTCGAAGATAGCATTGTAGGTGGTGGTTATCAGGAAAGATGGCAATCACTCATTCATGGTATTAAAGATTTTTGTCAGGCTGATCAGGATTATGAAGGAAGTCGTCATGGAAAGCAAGTTATTGTTAATGGGACATTTGAATTAGATGAATTAGTAGAAAAATTACCAGAAATCAAAGAAAAATTAGCTAATGGTGGTTTTCACTTTTGGGATAAACTTGTAAACTCTACATTAAGTAAAATGGCTGAACAAATTATGGTTGACGGGCATGCATTACGAAATGTGGAGGAGGCTGAATTAGCTATAAAAAAAGCTCGACGTGACTTAGCTTATCATGCTGTCAAAAATATGTGGGCAGAACGATTTGATGATTTTCCGGATGTTCCCGAATTAGAAAAACTTACGGGTAATATAGTTATTCAGCTAAAAGATTATGAGAATAAAATAAACAAAGCTCTTTTGTGGAATCATACATGGTACGCACAGTATGTTGAATTATTAAAAAAATCAGGATTTAATTTAAAATTATTAAAATCTGAACTTGAATATAGTAAAAATATCTCTGGCTATGAACATTATTTGACGACAAATGTATTTGATTATGTTAAGATAGCGAACCTTTTTTTGGCAGAAAGAAAAATTCGTCAAGAAATCGATTATGCAAAAACGATATTTGATGATAAGCGTTTGGCAAATTCTGACTTGTGTCATGGAATATTCAATGCATTAACTTGCAGAAATGGGGAGGCGTACGAAGAAGCATACCATGCCTATTGTGTTGTTTGGGGCAAACGTGATATTTATGAGATGCGTGAACAACTTTTGTCAAAGTTGGAAGAATATGCTTTTGATTGGGCAAAAGCGATTCGTTTGCGTATAGATAACAATGGCAAAGCAACTATGCCTGATGATTTGGATAAACTTTGGATGCTTAAACAATTTGAATATCTGCTGGATGAATTATTTGCTATGCCCCTTGAGAAGCGGGAAAAACGAGTCGATGATTATTGCACACAGCTACGTGATTGCACGACTCGGTTAGCTAATCAATTAGCCTGGTATCATCTAAAATGCAGATTGGATGGTAAACAAGAGATACAAAGTGCAGTGGCTACCTATGCATCACTTATCAAACGAGCTGGTAAGCGGACGGGGAAACGGGCACCTAGATTATTAAAACAAGCTAAAGAACAAATGAAAATAGGGCAGAAAGCAGTACCTGCTTGGATTATTCCTGTACATCGCGCATTGGAAACTTTTGATCCTGTAGATACAGTATTTGATGTTGCCATTATTGATGAAGCCAGTCAGTCATCTTTAGAAGCCTTAGTTATTACACTTATGGCACATAAGATTATTGTTGTCGGTGATGATAAACAGGTCAGCCCGATGATGGTAGGTGTTAATTTCGACGAACGAGATGAGATTTTAAAAAAATATTTAGGACCTTATTTAAAAAATTCATTAATGTTTGATGGTAACATATCTTTTTATGAAATTGTAGCAACTGCTTTTAAACCGGTTATGTTAGAAGAACATTTTCGTTGTGTACCAGAAATTATTGGTTATAGCAATGAAAAAATGTATAATAATCGAATTTTGCCATTGCGAGATTCTCATTCTTCAGAGTTAATACCACCTGTTATTAATTATCGAGTAGATGGTAAGCGTAATGGCAAAGAAAAAATCAATGACAAGGAGGCTGAATGTATCGTTTCATTGATGCTGGCTTGTTGGGAACAAACTGAATACGCTGATAAAACGTTTGGTATCATTTCATTATTAGGTGATGAACAAGCTTTTCATATTATGAATTTTGCATATAATCATGATATCAATATGCAAGAGTGGAATCAGCGGCAAGTTGTGGTTGGAAATGCAGCATCCTTTCAGGGTGATGAACGCGATGTCATGTTTCTAAGTATGGTAGATGACGATGAATCGGCAAATCGTAGCCGTACTAAACTGGATTTGCGAAGAAGATATAATGTTGCGGCTAGCCGGGCGAAAGATCAATTATGGGTTGTAAATTCTTTAGACTATACTAAACTTAAACACGGGGGAAATCTTGAAGATGAAGATGTTCGTTATGGACTTTTAGAATATGCTGCACATTATCGGGAACATAGAGCGCGTTTCTTGGAAGCGGAAGCTAAGGCTGAGTCTCCTTTTGAGGCTGATGTAGCTAAATATCTATTGGCGAAAGGTTATCATATCCAACAACAGTATGAAGCGGGTCCATATCGCATCGATATCGTTGTATCTTATGAGAATAAACAAATTGCCATTGAGTGTGATGGAGAAAGATTCCATAGTGGAGCTGCGAAAATTGAGGAAGACATGGAAAGACAATGTATATTACAACGTATCGGGTGGAAGTTTATTCGCATTCGCGGGGGTATGTATTACCGGGATAAAGACGGTACCATGGAAGATGTTATTAAAAAACTAACAACTTACGGGATTTATACTGAAAATATTCAGAAAAACATGGCGGGTGATAAATATCATTCATGTGATTTATACCAACGTGTTGTTAATCGAGCCCAGCAAATTAGAGAAGAATGGCATAAGCAAGATAACGTGATAAAACCTGTTGCTAATAAAGTGATTCAATACCCTGATTCAATAAACGAAGTTCCATTAAAAGCTGTTATGTCGCCCGAAACCCCATATGGGATACATCGCAAGAAAACAACAGTAGAACATAAAACCCTGAATTTAAATCAGAAAAGAAAAATTCAGATGGGCGATAAAGTAACTATTAAACTGGATGGAATCACAAAAACATATATTATGATGAAAAATCCGCGAGGAAGTTTTACTGAATTAACAAAAGCATGTTTAGGGCACTCTATAGGGGATAAGATTATCTATCAAAATAATGAGGGAAGAATTTTAGGAATTAAGTAGTGTTACTGCGAACAGATATTTACATAAATGTGTTTCACCGCGTTAACCTGCTCGCGAGAACATACGTTACCTTCAGACATTAATTTAAGACAATCAAAACGAGTAGATGACACCACTGATAATGTGCTAATGCATCGCTTTATATCTTTACCAAATGCAGTTCCATACGCTTCTAGCGAGGATTGACGACCTTACCAGCGACTATACAAACCAGGAAAGATGGAGAAAAGTATAAAATAATTAATCTGGACCGATGGGAAAGTACAAGCGATATACATCCTGTTCCGGTAACATCACTTGCTGCCGTCCGTGGTCATGAAATCGGGGTATAGCGAACTACGGTATGAAATGGAAGAAAGGGAGAAAAAAATCGCTTTTGCCGGGATTAAGCAAAAGCGATTTTGGTTCATTGAGTAAGGAGATAGCTGGTTTTTATGAGTGACATGATGTTTTCATCTGATAACGTATCATCCAGTACGACAGAAATCCATAGCTTGTGATTCATATGATAGGCCGGATAGATACCGGGAATATGATGGAGCTGTTCTGCCTGTTCGGGCTGGATTTTTAAATTAATGATATCAATCGGATTGGGATTGGCAACTTTGACAAGAACAGTGCGTTTTACATTCATAATAAGGGCAAACCATTTCCGATTGGAAGCGTGGCGAAAAACTCCATAAGACTGGTAACGGGTAGAATGTCCCCAGGGAAAATCCGGCTTGACCTGGAATCGGTCCAGTATGTTTTGGGTAAGGCGGTTAGCTTGCAGAGAAGTAAAAAGAATATCACGGCAACAGGAAGCGGCGATGTCTTTAAGCAGGGAAACATAGGCAGTCCGGACGGTATGTACATAAGCACCATTCGCTTCCTCCTGACGAAGCTGATAGTACTCATCCAGTGTCATCTGATCAATGACTTTGCCAGTAATTTCCCCTTTGGTGTTGACAGAGAAAATGGCTTTAAAGTTCCCGTCAAGAAATGTTTTTTCAAGGGTATAGATGTCATTGACTTTATGAAAGCCATAAGCTGTCATTTTACTTTCTATCCATCTTTTTCTGGAAAAGATAGTTTCTTCGATTTGTTCCATGGATGAAATCAGCTCCTTATGGGATGAATATCTTTATTATATCGTATTTAGCAGTGAATGTATCGCAAGGAAGTGAAACAACATGGCCAACAACATCAGCGATGCTGCTATCCGGTTGCGGGACTGATTCATGCCGACTGTGCAGAGCGTCAACGCTGGCCTGGAAAATCTTCCTGTACCGGCTCTTTAAAATATGGTATAATGTAAACACTTTTTAAGATTTTAAATAATCCGCCCTGCAAACGGCCCTGAAGATCCGCATAAATACAGGCTTCGTGAGATGTGCTGCTACAAACCTTAATTCCCGCAAGGGGACGGAAGGGGCCGCGTACAGCATCTGTTTTTTATTGGTAGTGGAATTTCATTGTTTTTCTACGTAAAAGTTCCCCATCGTGATGGTGAATCATGGTGGGGAATTCTTTTGCTGAAAACAGGGGATGGAGCCGGTTTTTCTTGATGCGGGATGAGCTGGTTTTATATGATTGGCGTCTTTTTCAGTGGCATTTATATGTTACATTTATGTAAGGAAGTATTATATTTATTTTATCCTTGATTTTAACTGCCGGATTATAAAACGTGTCCTGTCGTAACAAAGCAGTCGATGGAGTATTGTAATAGAAATTTAAGACATGGGTTTCTGTGCTTCATTAGATGCGTCTGTTATGAATATAAATCATAGGACTGCTGGCAGACAGGTATGTGAAGATGAGAAGGGAAAATGACAGGAAAAGTGGCTTGTTTTTCGTAAGAAACGTGTAAAGGAATGGGACAGATACGGCGCCAGCTATTGCAAAAAGTGGGGTAAATGATGTAAAATGTAAAATTGATATGAATGTTACTATGTGATGAATAAGTTGCAATGGAGGTTATTTCGTGTTTGATTCTTTTATACAACACCTTCTCGGCAATAATACAGACCGGGAACTAAAAAAAATGTGGCCTATCGTGCGCCATATCAATGATCTGGAACCACAGATGACGGCGCTCAGCGATTCGTCCCTCCAGGCTAAGACTTTTGAATTTAAAGAACGCCTGCAAAAAGGAGAAACGCTTGATGATCTTCTGCCGGAAGCGTTTGCAGTCGTACGTGAAGCATCGCGGCGTGTCCTCGGCATGCGCCATTTTGATGTACAGCTCCTGGGCGGTATTGTACTGCACCGCGGGGATATTGCAGAAATGAAGACCGGTGAAGGGAAAACGCTTGTTGCGACTCTGCCGGTATATTTGAATGCCCTTACGGGGGAAGGGGCCCACGTCGTTACGGTCAATGATTATCTGGCAACCCGTGACAGCGAAGAAATGGGCCAGATTTATAAGTTCCTGGGCCTGTCTGTCGGACTTATTGTCCATGACCTGAATTACGAACAGCGCCGCCGTGCTTATAATTCTGACATTACCTATGGCACGAATAACGAATTCGGATTTGATTATCTCCGTGACAACATGGTCATCAGTAAAGATCAGATGGTCCAGCGTCCGCTGAATTATTGTATCGTCGATGAAGTGGACTCTATCCTCATTGATGAAGCCCGTACACCGCTGATTATTTCCGGCCCGGGTGAAAAATCGACGGATCTCTACTATACGCTGGCAGGCATTGTCAAGACCTTCACCAAAGATGACTACATCATGGATGAAAAGCAGAAGACCATTGCTCCGACCGATTCGGGCGTTGCCAAGGTCGAAAAGATGCTGGGTATCAGCAATATGTTTGATAATGAACACCTCGACCTGAACCATCTGGTCATCCAGGCCCTGCGCGCCCGGTTCATGATGCACCGTGACAAGGATTATGTCGTGAAAAATGGCGAAATCGTCATCGTCGATGAATTCACGGGACGCCTCATGTTTGGCCGCCGCTACAGCGATGGCCTGCATCAGTCCATTGAAGCCAAGGAAAATGTCAAAGTGCAGGGCGAAAGCAAGACCCTGGCGACGATTACCTTCCAGAACTATTTCCGCATGTACAAAAAGCTGGCCGGCATGACCGGTACGGCCAAGACGGAAGAAGACGAATTCAATAAGATTTATAAACTCGATGTCTATGTCATTCCGACCAATAAACCGATGATCCGTAAGGACCTGCCTGACGTCATTTATAAGACGAAGAATGCCAAGTACCGTGCCGTCGTACGGGAAGTCGTCAAACGCCATGCTACGGGTCAGCCTATCCTGGTAGGAACGACCAGCATCAGTCAGTCGGAAATTCTGAGCCAGATGCTCGATAAGGAACATATCGTCCACAACGTCCTGAATGCCAAGTATCACGAAAAAGAAGCAGAAATCATCAAGGACGCCGGACAGCGGGACATGGTCACTATTGCTACCAATATGGCCGGCCGTGGTACCGATATCAAGCTGGGCAAGGGCGTTGCCGAACTGGGCGGGCTCATGATCATCGGTACAGAACGCCATGAAAGCCGCCGTATCGATAACCAGCTCCGTGGCCGTGCAGGCCGTCAGGGGGATCCCGGTACGACACAGTTCTACCTGTCTCTGGAAGACGATCTCATGCGTATTTTCGGTTCGGATAATATTTCCAAGTTCATGGATAAACTGGGCCTGGATGAAGACGAACCGATTACGGCCAAGATGATTACCAAATCGATTGAAAAGGCACAGAAGAAAGTCGAAAGTCATAACTTTGAAATCCGTAAGTACGTCCTAGAATACGATGATGTCATGAATCAGCAGCGTGAAGTGCTTTATGCACAGCGACGTCAGGTACTGACGTCGGATTCCCTCAAGGATACAATCCTCGGCATGGTCAGCGATATCATTGACGATGGCCTCAATAAATATGCCGATGAAAAACTCTATCCGGAAGAATGGGATTTTGCCGGCCTTCTGACACAGATGCAGCAGTATTTCGTACCGAAAGACGCGACGACCAGCGAAGAACTGGAAAATCTCAGCCGTGTCGAAGTCAAAGAAAAACTGTATCAGATTGCTGTCGATCTCTATGAAGCCCGGGAAAAGGAAATCGGAACAGAAACGATGCGTGAACTGGAACGGGCCATCATGCTCCGTGTCGTAGACAGCAAGTGGATGGATCATCTCGATGCTATGGATGCTCTGAAGGAAGGTATCAATCTCCGGGCGTACGGGCAGAAGAATCCTCTCGTTGAATATAAGTTTGAAGCGTATGATATGTTTGAAGAAATGGTCGATTCCATCAAACGGACGACGGTTACATTCCTCTATCATATCCAGATTACATACAGTAAGCCTGTTCCCCAGGCAGAAGATCATCTGCAGGGCGCCCGGGAAGTCCATGATGAAAGCGCCCCGGTAACGGCAGAAGATATCAAGCGGGACGAAGAACGGCAGTAAAAGAGCCGCAGGCCGCAAGTCGGGAAAGGCAGCAGTCAGTGGCCAGCGACTGGCAGTTAGCAGCTAGCCGCTAGCCGGTAGAATAGGTCGCAGTCTGCAGATCGTAGATCGCAGGCCACAGACCGCAGTTTTAGGTATCCCCAAAAGCCTCCCCTGTGAAGGGGAGGAGGGCCACGAAGTGGTGGTGGGGTTCTGTTTATGGTTATGTCTTTGAAAGATGGTGATTCTTGTGTTATTAGATGAAATGCGTAAACCGCTGGAAGATTTGAAGAAGAGAATACAGGAAATCGGGGATTCACTTTAACCTCCCCAGGAAAAAAGAAAAAATCATGGACCTCGATATGCAGATGAGTGATCCTGATTTTTGGAGTGATCCCGATAAAGCAAAGAAGATTTCCCAGGAAGCAACGCTCCTGAAGACAGAAGTAGAAGGTCATGAAAAGCTGGAAACACAGTGTGCAGACCTGCTCGATTTCCTTGATATGGCAATCGAGGAAAAGGAAACGGGCCTGGCCGATGAAATCGAAAAGCAGTACCATGCCCTGCTGAAAGACATCGAAAAGCGGGAAGTGCTGCTGCTCCTTTCCGGTGAATATGATACATGCAATGCTATCCTGACCTTCCACGCCGGTGCCGGCGGTACGGAAGCCCAGGACTGGACGCAGATGCTGGTCCGCATGTATACGCGCTGGGCAGAACAGCACGGGTTCCACATTACCGTCATGGACATGCAGCCTGGCGATGAAGCGGGCATCAAGAGTGCCGCTTTTACCATCGAAGGAGAATACGCCTATGGCTATCTGAAGTCGGAAAAAGGGGTGCACCGCCTGGTCCGTATTTCGCCGTTCGACGCGGCGGCACGGCGGCACACGTCGTTTACGGCCGTCGATGTCATGCCCGAACTGCCTGACGATGTCGATGTGGAAATCAATATGGACGATGTCCGTGTCGATTATTTCCGCGCATCCGGTGCCGGTGGCCAGCACGTCAACAAGACGAGTTCGGCTGTCCGCATGACTCATATCCCGACGGGCATTGTCGTACAATGCCAGAATGAACGGTCACAGGTGCAGAACCGGGAAATGTGTATGAAATACCTGCGTGCCAAGTTGTTTGAATTAGAACAGGAAAAACAGGCGCAGCTCAAAGCAGAAATCGGCGGTGAACATCAGGCCATTGAATGGGGCAGCCAGATCCGTTCGTATGTATTCCATCCGTATACGATGGTCAAAGACCACCGGACAAACGTGGAAACAGGCAATATCCAGGCTGTCATGGATGGCGATATTGATATGTTCATCGAAGGATATCTGCAGCAGCAGAAGGAAAAGCGTCTGGCTAAGCAGACGATATGATGAAGAAATGGATATATGCTGCCGTCGTGGTCGTAGTGGTCCTTATGGGCCTCAATATAGCGGCCCCGCATCTGGCGGCTTATGGATTGTACCGGGGCCTTTCCCGGCATATGGAACTTTCGCCGGATAATGTCCTCGTCGAAGCCAGTCCAGGCCTGTCGGTTCTGACGGGCCGTCTGGACCGCGTCCATGCAGGCGGTGCTGATTTCCGTGTCGGCAAGCTGCGTTTTCAGTCTTTTGACTGTACGCTGGAAGGTGTCCGGTTCAATCCGCTGACCAGCCTGATGGACGGCCGTCTGCAGGCAGAATCGGCAGAGCAGGGCGAACTGCTGGCCACGGTTTCCCAGGAAGACCTGAGTAATTTCCTCAAAAAGCAGGTAAAAGGCACCGATCAGATGGATGTGGCCTTTGAGGGCGATACCATCCATGTCAGGGGCAAAGTACGGGTCGGTGGCTTTTTACGTGCCGATGCCGATATTGCCGGCCGGTTTGCCATGGAAGGAACCAAGCTGATGTTCCTGCCGGAAGATGCCGCCATATCGGCAAAAGGCGTCCGGGTCAATGCTTCGAATCTGGCCCGTCTGGAAGTCTACGATTTTTCGGACTTCCCGCTCCATATGGTTCCGGACCAGGTCAGCCTGGATAACGGATTGCTTACACTGCACGGCAGGGTCAGCAATCATTGAATAAGGTGGATAGAATGGAAAAAAAGAACAAGCGCAGTATGCTGCTCATGCTTCTGGCCGTATTCATCGGCCTGCTTTCCTGTGTATATCTGTGTGTGCAGCGATACTATGTGGAAAATGAAAATATGTCCATCGAACAGGCGATGGATTACGATGCCGTCGTCGTCCTGGGACGCAACGAAGGGTACGATCTGGAAACGATACTGGAAAAGTGCCGTCAGGCCGGTATCACCAGTTTCACCATATACGATACGACGCTGAATAAAATGACCCAGCGCGGGGAATGTTCTCTCATTACCCGTCTGGGGGCAGAGCTCTATTATCCACAGTTCCATCTTGATTCGTATCAGTACGAATATTATCTTATCGGCAAGCCGAAAGACCAGAAGGATCTGTATTTTGATGAACTGACGGAAGACCTGCAGCTGCGGCTAGGCAAGGAAAATGCCGTCGTCCTCGATAATCCCCAGTACCGTATCCTCGGATTGCACGGCGTCATGCCAGCTCTGGGTGAAGTGAATCTGGGCATCATGTCGGCCGACGCCAACCGCATTGCCAGCTATGGCTTCAATGTCATCCTACGCCCGACCAATTACCATGATGTCACGGCAGCTGATCTGGAACACTTCTTCCAGCGTGCAGATAAAATCCGCAATGTGACGGGCATCATGTTTGTCGGCAAGGAAGTACTGGGCTATAGCCCGGACCCGGCGCAGCGCAAAGATTTGCTGCAGCTGACGGCGGACCGCATGCTGGCCCGGCAGATGCCGTTTTATATGATTGAATCGGTCAATCAGCTCCAGTATGATAATCAGGATGGCATGTATGACCTGGCCGGTCTCATGCATTATGATACAGGCCGCGTCTACGCCATGGCCAAGGAAGAACTGGAAAAGATTACGCCTGAAGAAGCGGCTATGCGTTTTTATATCAGCGACCTGGAACGCAATGTCCGGGTCAACCTGTTCCCCATGTACAAGAAACCCCGCTACGGCCAGTCCCTGCTGGATACGAATCTGAACTATATCAGCAAGGTCACGCAGAAACTGGAAGGCCGTGGTTATCATCTGGACCGGGCGTCCGTACTGCCCGTCTACTATCCTAATAAGGTACTCCTGGCAATTGCAGCCGCTGCTGCGGCCTGCGGATTCCTGTTCCTGCTGAATCTGCTGGTGCCACTTTCGGACCGGGTCAATTACGGGCTCATGGTCCTGGCTGTCCTTTTCGGAGCTGGTGGTGCCTGGATTGCCAAAGGGGCTCTGTTTTTGCAGATGATGGCCGTAGGTTGTGCCGTAACGGCACCGTCGGCAGCGATTCTCGTGCTGCTCGATTTCTGGCGTCATCAGGATCTGACGAAGAAACTAGGCTATGGCCGGGTCATCCGGGATGGTGCGCTGGGACTTACGGCGGCTGTCCTCATGTCCATGATTGGCGGTATTTTCATTGCAGCTATGCTGGGAAATATCCGGTTCTTCATGGAGTTTGACTATTATCGCGGCGTCAAGCTTACGTTTATCCTGCCTATTATCATCGTTGCTATAGGCTATTTGCGGCGGTTCCCGCTCATGGGCCATGATTTTGCAACGTCTTCTGATTTTATATCCTTTGCCAAAGATTTTCTCCGCATCCCTATCCGCATGGGAACATTGATTCTCGTCGGACTCCTGGGTCTGGTGGCCATCGTGTTTGTCGGACGCAGCGGTCATACGGCCGGCGTGCCCGTACCGGGAATCGAAGTGGCCATGCGGCGCTTCCTGGAAACAGTTATGTATGCCCGGCCGCGGGAAAAAGAATTCCTCATCGGCCATCCGGCATTTTTCCTCATGGTAGCAGCTATGTACCGTAAATGGCCGGAACTGGTCCATTTCTTTACGGTCCTGGCGGCGGTCATCGGAGTTGGATCTATGGTAGAAACCTTTGCCCATATCCGGACTCCCTTTATCATGTCCTTTATACGCGGCCTTAATGGCTGGCTTACAGGGCTGGTACTGGGTATCCTGCTGATCTGTGCTATTGCAGTCGTGCAGTATGTGACGGCCTGGATGGGAAAGCAGGTGAAGAGTCGTGACTAACATTGTCATTTCCGGCTATTACGGATTTGCCAATGCCGGTGATGAAGCGATGCTGGCGGCACTTCTCGGTTCGCTGGAGGACCTCATTCCAGGCTCTTCCATTACGGTTATTTCAGGCCATCCTGACATGACCCGGGAAAATCATCATGTCGAGGCGGTGCACCGTCTGAATTTCCCGGGTATTGCCAGGGCTATCTGCCGGGCAGATCTCCTTATCAGTGGCGGTGGCAGTCTGCTGCAGGATGTGACCAGTGCCCGCAGTCTTTACTACTATCTGCTGATTATGCGAATGGCCCTTTTTTTTCACAAGCCGGTCATGCTGTATGCCCAGGGCATCGGGCCCATCCGGCGCCCGAAGGCGAGAAAAGCAGTCCGCGATGTGCTTCAGAGGGTGACTATGATAGGCGTCCGCGACAGTGAATCGCGGATGGAATTGCAGCGGCTGGGAGTTACAGTACCACCTATCCACGTGACGGCTGACGCCGTTTTGTCCATGCCGCCAGTCGATAAAAAAATCGGGTTTTATCTCCTGAAAAAACACGGAATCGAAGGGGTTGGCACCCGTATCGGCATTGCCATCCGCAACTGGCAGCACATGACGCACTACAAAGAAGAAATCGCCAAGGCGGCCGATGAACTGGTACGCACACTGGGAGCCCGGATTATTTTTATTCCCATGCAGTATCCTGCTGATGCAGAGGCTGCGGCCGATGTGGCTGCGCTCATGAAGGAACCGGCGACGGTCCTGAAGGAATCCTATAATACGGTGGAATTCATGGCACTCATGGGTTGTATGGATGTGGTCATTGCCAACCGGCTCCATGCCCTTATTTTTGCATCCATCATGCAGGTCCCGGTAGCGGCCATTTCGTACGATCCCAAAATCGACGGCTTCATCAGTCTCATTGGGGAGACACTCTGCGGGACCATGGAGACGGTCACTGCCAAAGCACTCACAGAAGATGTGACTGCCAAACTGAAAGCCGGCGGTATCCAGCCGGAAGTCAGGGCGCGCCTGAATCATTTACGACGCCAGTCCCTGCGCAATGCCTATCTGGCGTTGCGTGTCATAGAAGAACATACGGCGGCCCGGAAAGGTTGACGCTCAAAGGAGCAGTGACTTGACGGCCGCTTTTCTTTATATATAATAAAGAGTATGTCTGATAAAAGTGTGATTTGCCAGAAAAGAGGAAATCGATGATATATTTCAAGAATGTATCCAAAGTATACGACAATGGGTCCGTTGCTCTGGATCATGCCAATGTGCATATTAAAAAAGGAGAGTTCGTATTTGTCGTAGGGGCCAGCGGTGCTGGCAAGTCTACGTTCATTAAACTGCTCGACCATGAAGAACTGCCGACGGAAGGGTCGGTCATCGTCAATGGCATCGAAGTCAATAAGCTGAAAAAAAGCCGGGTCCCGTATCTGCGCCGGCGCATGGGTATCGTGTTCCAGGATTTCCGTCTGCTTCCCAACAAGACGGCTGAGGAAAATGTTGCCTTTGCCATGGAAGTCATCGAAGCGCCACGACGACTCATCAAGGAACGGGTCCGCAACGTTCTCGACCTGGTCGGCCTGGTGGGCAAAGCCGATGCCCTGCCGTCGAATCTCAGTGGTGGTGAACAGCAGCGCGTAGCCATTGCCAGAGCTATCGTCAACCGGCCGCTCCTGCTCATTGCCGACGAACCGACAGGCAATCTGGATCCGGAAACGTCGAAGGGGATTATGGATATTTTTACCAAAGTCAATCACATGGGGACGACAGTCGTCATGGTAACCCATGACCAGCAGCTCGTCGATATGATGAACAAGCGGGTCATTGAAATCGTCGATGGCAAGATTGTCCGTGATGAACAGCAGGGAGGATATGACGATGAAAATTAGAACTATGAGATATTATCTCTCCGAAGCCTTTACGTCGTTCTGGCGTAATAGTTTCATGTCTATCGCTTCCATTGCGACGGTTGCCGTCTCCTTTTTCATCCTGGGATTATTCCTGATCATGGTAGCCAATCTGGATTATTTTGCCGATAATCTGGAAAACCAGGTCCAGATCAGTGTCTATCTGAAAGATGATCTGACGACGGACCAGGTCATGAGCGTAGGCAGCCGGCTGAAAGCCCTGCCCGATGTAAAGGAACTGGAATTTACCAACAAAGACCAGGCCATGGACAAACTGAAGGAACGGATGAAAGACCAGCCGGGCATCCTCGATGCCTTAGACGGGAAAAATCCGCTTCCTACATCGTATACGCTGACCCTGAGCAATCCGGAACAGGTAAAAAAGACGGCAGCCGTCGTCGGAGAGTATGATGAAGTAGAAAGCACCCATTATGGTCAGGAAATCGTGGAACAGTTGTTCCGCGTGGCGACTATTATCCGCTGGGGCGGCATTGCCCTCATTATTTTCCTGACGTTTGCGACGCTGTTCATTATTTCTAATACGATTCGCCTGACCGTATTTGCCCGGCGCCGGGAAATCGGTATCATGAAATACGTCGGCGCGACGAACTGGTTCATCCGCTGGCCATTTCTGCTGGAAGGGCTGTTCCTGGGATTCATCGGCGGAGCCATAGCCGATGTGGCTCTGTTGCAGTTCTATGAATTCGTCACCCTGACGATTCACCGGACGCTGGCTTTTCTGCCCATGGTCAGCCCCTATCCGTTTATGTATCAGGCGAGCGGTCTCATACTCATACTGAGCATGGTTATCGGGGCCATTGGTAGTACCATTTCTCTGAAACGCTATATGAAGGTGTAACGGTATGATGAGTATACAATATAAAAAGCCGCTGGCAGCGGCTCTGACGGTCCTTTATCTCCTGAATCCCTGTGGCCTCATCTTTGCTGAAGATGAGGATCTGCAGGATCAGTTATCGACTGTCCAGGGACAGATGGCAGAACAGGCACAGAAGAAAAGTGAAGCCGAAGCTGTCATCGGTAATGTTTTTGAAAAATTGCGGGTCATCCAGGAAAACCTTGATGCCGCCAATGCACAGTATAAGTCTATTTCTCAGGAACTGGCTGAAACGGAACGCCAGATTACCAAAACCCAGGCCGAACTGGAAAAGGCGGAAACCCATCTGAAAAGCCGGGAAAAGGTACTGAGCCGCCGTATCCGTGATATTTACATGCACGGCCAGCTCAATTATCTCGATGTCGTCATCGGGGCAAAAGACTTCAATGATTTCGCCAACCGGGTCGAACTCCTGCGGCGTATTGTCAGCTCGGATCTGGAGCTCATTTCATCTATCAAGGATGAACGGGACCAGATCAACAAGACAAAGCAGGCTCTGGAAGAACAGCGGGAAACACAGGCACGTCTGAAAGAAGAAGCGGCGGCCAAGAAAGAAGAAATTGCCAAGCATAAGGCGGAACAGCAGGCCATCCTGGAAAAGGCCCAGACCGATAAGGCGACGGCAGAAGAAGCCTATGCTGAACTGGAAGCATCGTCTAATCAGATTGCCCAGATGCTCCGTGACCGCGAAGCGGCCCGTCAGGCAGCAGCTGCTGCGGCAGCGTCCTCCAGTGACAGCAGCAGTGACAGCAGTGGTGACAGCGGAGGTTCATCCGGTGGTGATGATGGCGGCTATTATCAGCCAGTCAGTGGTTCCGGACAGATGATATGGCCGGTTAACGGTGTCATCACATCACCCTTTGGCTACCGTGAACATCCTATTTTTGGCCGTCAGATTCTTCATTCCGGTATTGATATCGGTGTCGATTACGGGACACCTGTCCATGCTGCTGACGGCGGTGTCGTCGTAGAAGCGGGATGGATCAGCGGCTATGGCTATGCCGTCGTCATCGACCACGGCAATGGGACATCGACCTTGTACGGACATAACGAATCCCTGGCCGTATCGTCTGGGCAGTCTGTTTCCCAGGGCCAGGTCATCGCCTATGCTGGTTCTACAGGGAATTCGACGGGGCCGCATGTCCACTTTGAAGTCCGTGTCGGCGGTGAACCAGTCGATCCGAATTCGTATTTATAAACGAGGCAGACTATGAACCAGAAAAAACACATGTTTCAGATGTTGTTCCGGGCCATTGCCTGGGGGCTGTTTACGGCAGCCTGCAGTGTGTTGCTGCTAGTGGGCCTCTTTTACTATTACACGGGGACACCCGTAGGATTCATCAAATTTTTCCGCACTCTTCATGTGGTGGAGCAGAATTTCCCCGGCGCTGTCGATAAGCAGGATCTCCTCAACGGAGCGTTGGAAGGAATCGTAAAGAAGCTGGGAGATAAGCACAGTATCTATCTTGATGGTGATGAGTTCCAGGCTTTTTCCGACCAGACGTCCGGGTCTTATGCCGGCATTGGCGTGTATATCGGTTCCAGCGAGGAAGGAACGATTGTAGCCGGTGTCATGGATGATAGTCCTGCAGCGGAAGCCGGTGTCCAGCGCGGCGACCTGATCCAGGCCATTAACGGCACGTCTACGAAAGGCATGAGTCTGGAAGATATTTCTAAGACCATCCGTGGCCCCGTGGATACGACGGTTACGCTGACTCTGGGACGGGATGGCGGCTCTCAGGAAGTGGCCATAACACGGCGGCAGATTCATATGAAGACCGTCGGCGGCCAGATGATTGAAGGGACCGATGTAGGATATATCCGGGTAGCGATTTTCAGTGAAAATACGGGCGAGGAATTTACGCGCCAGTATCAGGAACTGCGCAAGCAGGGCATGAAGCGCATGATTCTCGACCTTAGGAATAATCCCGGCGGCATTGTCGATCAGGCCGTAGCCGTAGCATCAAATTTTGTTCCCAAAGACAGTGTCATCGTGTCGTTTACGAGCCGTTCCGGTGAGGAATCGGAATACAAGGCCAATGGCAGTGGTGATACCATTCCTCTCGTAGTGCTGATCAACGAAAACTCGGCCAGTGCCTCGGAAATCGTGTCTGGTGCCATTCAGGACCTGAAACTTGGGCCGGTTATCGGAACGAAGAGTTATGGCAAAGGAACCGTACAAGGCGTCTATCCTATTGATTCCGATGACGCCATCAAACTGACGGTCGCCAAATACCGTACTGCCAGTGGCAGAGAAATCGACGGCGTAGGCATACAGCCCGATATAGAAGTCCAGCTGCAGCCCAATGACCCTGAAGACTATCAGTATGAAAAAGCACTGGAAGTCGTGCAGAACCTGTAACCGGTACAGAACGGGCAGGGGATACAGAATCAAAACAGAAGCATGAACCGGGGACTGGCAGAATCCTTGCATAGTCCCCGCTTTCATGATACAATAAATATCGTGTCAGACCGCATATGACAATCGGCAGGCGAGTGTGGCGGAATGGCAGACGCGCCAGACTTAGGATCTGGTGTCTTATGACGTAAGGGTTCAAGTCCCTTCACTCGCACCAACAAAAAAGCAACCATCGCATGAGGCGGTGGTTGCTTTTTTCAATGACGCCATAACAATGACGACATAAGTAGAGAAATAATTAAATCATTAAGGCTTACATACGCCGCAAGGAACGTACCCCTCGGCAAGGGCTTCATCACGGGAGTCGATGGGGACAAAATTTTCGGGATGCTTGATGGTACGGCAGTCGGTATAGTGGAATTTCATGGAGCGGGGATTGCCCAGGTAGTCGGCGGCAAAGGCCGTGCCGACTGAGGACAATAAGCAAAGCATAGCCAGGGCTAGAGATAATTTCTTCATCATAAAATGTCATCCTTTCTTTTTATTTCTTCTTCAGCTGATTTTTCCTTTCATGCTCAATCTGCTTGATGCTTTTATCAGGAGTAGGGAGGTCTTCTGGCATGGTTCCGCCTAATGATTCGATGGCCTTGCGGACAGTATATCCGACTTCAAAGTGAGCCTTATTGGCTTCTTCTTTGGACTGAATGTTTTCACGCCGTAATTTGGCTTCTGCCTGTGTAATGCGGAAGAGGTTGGCGCCTAGTTTTTCACTGCCCATATTATCCAAAATATCTTCGCTTTTCTTTAATCCCTTGCGTCGCTTAATGGCAGCTGCTGGTTTCTCCATCGTATAGCCCCATATAGCCGCTATTCTGGAGTCTTGCAAATTCTTGATTTGTCGAAACGCCGGCATCTTGGGCCGCCTTCGCCAGCGATTTATTATGTTCGCAGACGTCATCGCGAGCCCGTATCCGCGTGTCTATTTCTTCTTGCAGTTTTTTCGCATCGGCAAGATCCAGAAGATGATCAGCACCAGTTTGCGCCAACCAAAGTTTGAAAGGTTCAGCCTTGGGCGATGGAACGGACTGTATGATTCGAAGAAGTTCTTCCGTATTGGCTACATCTGTAAGACGAATTTTGCCGTCAGCCACCTGAAGTTTCAAACGGGGCTGTAACAAAATGAGCAAAAAAACTCATTTTGTTGCAGCCCCGTTTTACATGCACGGTTTTATTTTACGATTATGCTGTACGTTACCAGTCTGATCCCATATCGTATGGTTCCACGTCAATTCCGTTTTCCCTGCAGTAGTCATAGAGAGACGAGCCGCTCCAGCAGAGTACGGTGACAGGGGTGTTTTTGAATACGTCTTTTCCTATATGGGTAACATCTGTGAATTTAATCGTTTTGAGGTTCGGGCAGTCCGCGAAGGCTTCGTCTTCCAGAGAGTTCAGGCAGTTTCCTACTTCTACGTAGGAAAGTTCGCTGCATCCTTTGAAGGCGCGGGCCCAGATGCCTATCACTTTAGTCGCATGAAATGCAACGATTTTGGAACCGGCAAACGCGTTTTCACCAATATAGGAAATATTCGTTCCGCCGTAGACGTAGATCAGGGAGGAATTCATATACGCGTCTTCGCCGATACATTTTAGGAAAGACATGGTCCATGGATGGATGGTAATATCCCTCATGCCGTCTTCTGATTGGTAGGCTGGCTTTTCCGGACAGCATCTGATGGCAGAGACGATTGCTTCTCTGTCATAGTCGCCATTTTTTTCTGCCTGGCTTTTCCGGACGTAAATCCGTTTATTGTCTTTCGGATTGATTCCTCCTCCCGGGAGAATCGGGATGCCCCAGTCATTACTGATGGTATGTACGGTGTCCCGGAAATCCGACTGATAGCTGTATAACGTATAGGTTTTTGAATTTTTATAAATATCATAGTGTTTCCGGGCGCGTTTTTCCTCTTGTTTTTGCCGTTCTTCCAGTTCCTGGCGTACGGGGGAATCTTCCCCTTTCAGGAAATAGGGGATGTCATGTTTCTGGCAGTACATTTCCCAGGTGCTCCCTGGCAGGCAGCAGACCGTGATATCCGTTCCGGCAAATACGTCTTCTCCTATATGGCAGTCCATCTGTAACAGTTCGATGAAATGAAGGTCGCGGCAATGGGCAAAGGCACCGTCGCCTACATGGGAAAGGGAGGCAGGAAGTTCCACCCGGTCCAGAAAATGCAGTCCTTCAAAAGCATGGGCACCTATCGTTTCCAGACCTTCTTCCGCTTTGAACTGAAGAAGGGTGGATTTCATAAAACACCATTCTCCGATTTCCCGTATATCACCGGTGAGATGGAGATAACATATGGGGGCATATACCAGGGCTTTTGTATCCAGCTTCGTATAGGGCAGCGCATCTTCCTCATCTTCCGTATCTTCGGGAATATGAATGACTTCCGGATACTGTTTGCTTTCTTTATAGCAGACATCGGAAATAGGCGGAAGCAGCTTGCGTGATTCTATGGGAAGCTCACAGTGTTCGCTGCCTTTGATTATGTCTATGGCATTTTTGTGTGTAAAAATGGATGTATTGCGTTCCAGTAGTCCCCATGATTTCATGTCTTCATAGACGTTCCCGCCAAGGGGGATATCGAGGCGCACATCTATATTGTAGAATTCATCATTGACAACAGTAGTGTGTTCAGAAAGGGACACTACCGTTTTGTCCCCGACGGCAGATAACGGATAGGTCGCAACGGAAGGGGGGATGACCAGTTTCTTCAAACATGGCACATCGAAAAAGGCACGGTGGCCTATGGTTTTCAGGCTTTGCGGCAGGATGAGTTCCTTCAGTTGTTCGCAACAGAAGAACGCATAGTCTGAAATGGTGGTTACTCCTTCGGGTATGGTGATGGATTCATCGGAGACTCCGTAAAAATGAAAGGAAGGAATAGTTGTCCCATCGCCTGTTTCCTGGGATGATCCTTTCAGGATGACAATTTCTTCCGCTTCCTGCTTCAACTTGTCCAAAAGGGGATAGGGGAAGGTCATTTGCACATCATGCAGGGCACCGGCTATGTCACCTGCCTGAGAAAGCAGACCCAGGGACATGAACGCGTCTATCAGAGGACACCCATCCTGTATGTAGTCCAATAAATCGGCCAGGGGAAGATCTCTCTTCTTTCCCCAATAGCCCAGTACGCCTTTGGTTATCCGGAACTTGACATTTTCCAGCTTTTCAGAAAGTCCGAACGCTTCGGCTATGCGGTCAACGATACCGTCTCTATCGTTGAAATGGAGATAAAATAACTTGTAGGAAAGGGGTTTGTAGGGATTGCGGTCCAGCACATAGAATGCTGCTTTTTTCCGCTCATCCTTTCCTACGGTTCCATCCTTGATGGCACCTTCCATGACCTCAGGCAGTTCATCCTTTTCTGGATCTGGTGGAATAAGGTTCAGGCGATCGGCGGCGTCCATAGTAAGATAGAAAACAGAACGTCTGTACGTATCAATAAACGATTGTACCAGATCGTCAGAACGGAACAAATTATCGAGCTGTCTTTTTTCCCGGCTGTTGGTGAATGCGTTGCCGATGGCATTAAATATGCTGTGCGCCGCACCACTTGCCAGATTGAGAACACCGGCAGTAATCATACCCTGCAAAGCGCCGCCAAGCCCGAAGCCTCCGCCTATAATCCGGCCGCGGTATTCTTTCCGCAGTTCCCGGTAAGTTCTTTCCGCTTCGGCATTTCCTGTGATTTTGCCAACCTGGCCCAGCAGAGACTGGACGAAATCCTGCCATGCATCGAGCGCAGAAGGGGCCCCGTCTGCCGTGTCACGGGCCAGGAGATTATCCTTCGTAAGACCGTAAATATCACGGGATAACAGGAGAGAAGATTCCTTCTTCAGTACGCTGCCCATAATCTGTTCGGCCGCTTCTTCGCCCGTAAGGAATTGCAGAAGCTCTTCTACGCTGTCATTTTTCCAGTATATGCGTTTCAGTTCTTTATCTGACAGTGCTTCTTTTGTCATGGCTTTTGCCAGACGGATAAAGCCGACCTGCCGTTCATCGTATTCGAAATGGCACCTGCCTACATCAAAGACATATTTGCCTCTTTCTCCGTCATGGAAAGGCCTCAGTTCCGGACTATCGTCATCAGGAGAACAGAAAATAGGATATATTTTTTCTTCTTTTTGCGCATTTACCTTTTTTAGTACATCTTCATAGGAAGGTCCATCGGCTGAACCGGCTACTGGTGTTCCGCAGTACGGGCAGAATCTGGATCCATCAGGGACCGGTTTTCCACAATTTGTACAAAACATAGTTATCATTCTCCTTTACCATGTAAATGCTCTTTTGTTTTATTTTACTACAGCTACTGGAAAGAAAAAAGAGGGGCTGGTTTGTGATAGTCGTTATTTCTTAGAAATGGAATGTGACACCGGCACCAACACCGTGTTCGTTATCGCCGTCTTCTGGCATGTAATTATGGTAATTGATATTCAGTCCCCATCCCAGGGCGATGTTATAGTTGATGCCGGCCTGGGCTTCAGAAAAATGGGATCCTTTGACATACGTGGCATAGGGCTGGATTCCCAGAATATGGGGCGCAGCGACGCCAATGCCACCGTAAAAGGAGGTCGAATCGGACTGATGGTCGATATTGTTGCGCCAGCCGCCAAGAAGCTGGACATTTGAGCCGATGACATTATATTTGGCGTAGATGTCGTTCTGATTGCCGTACTGGTCGCGGTCGGCCCGTTTGTAACCGATGGTCGTCCGTGGCAGGACCTTGGCTTCCGCGTATTGTCCTTTTGTGCCGACGCCGATGCTGATGCCAGCTTCTGGTACGACAGGCAGGGCAAAAGCCGGGGTAATGGCAAGGGCTGTAAAGGCCAGCAGGGTCGTGGTCAGTTTCTTTAACATAGGTATCTCTCCTTTGTGTGATTTCATGTTAATTCCAAGCCGACAGGGCAGTGGTCACTGCCGGTAATATCTGTATAGATAGAAGCTTTTTCCAGCTTATCGTCGAGACTTTTTGAGGTGATGAAATAGTCGATGCGCCATCCGGCGTTGTTCTGACGGGCTTTGAACCGGTAACTCCACCACGAGTAGATGCCTGTCACGTCGGGATAAAAGTAGCGCCACGTGTCGGTAAAGCCTGCAGCCAGCAAATCGGTCATCTTCTGCCGTTCCTGGTCGGAGAAACCGGCGTTGTTGTGGTTGGTCTTGGGATTTTTCAGGTCGATTTCTTCATGGGCCACGTTAAGATCGCCGCATAGGATGACCGGCTTTTTGTCGTTGAGCCCGGAAAGGTAGGCACGGAAGTCATCTTCCCACTTCATGCGGTAATCGAGGCGGGCCAGCTCGCTCTGGCTGTTGGGCGTATAGCAGGTGACAAAGTAGAACGTGTCGAATTCGAGAGTGATGAGACGGCCTTCATGGTCGTGCTCGTCGATGCCCATGCCGTAGTGGACCGACAGAGGATGGAGACGGCTGAATACGGCCGTGCCGCTATATCCCTTGCGGTCGGCGTAATTCCAGTACTGTTCATACCCGGGCAGGTCCATGTCTATCTGTCCGGCCTGCAGTTTCGTTTCCTGCAGGGCGAAGATATCGGCGTCGAGCTGGTGGAATACATCCATGAATCCTTTTTTCATGACGGCGCGCAGACCGTTTACATTCCAGGAAATACATTTCATGAGATTTTGTCCTTTCTTTGCAAAGAAGCTATAATATTTGGTCATTCTTTGTTATAATGAAGTCATACAGTAAACAATAGAGTACTTTCTATATTATGACGTTATTGTATAGAAATTTACAGGGATTGTCAAAATGAAGGAATCAGGTGATTGTTATGGCAGTACACGAATTAGCAGGTACGAAAGTCAGAAAAGAAGATTACATTGATTTAAAGGCAATTGCTGATGCTTATGCCCACATCGTTCCAGATATAACCAATCCGGCATGCCAGGTGCGGTTCGGGACATCGGGACACCGGGGACAGGCCGGAAATGGCAGTTTTACCGCTGCCCATGTTGCCGCTATTACCCAGGCAGTGTGCAATCTGCGAAAGTCCTTTGGCGCCGAAGGGCCGTTATTTGTTGGCGAAGATACACACTATCTGTCCAAACTGGCCTTTGAAACGGTACTGGGTGTACTGGCAGCCAATGGCGTAGCGGCGTATATCGACAGTGACGACGATTTTGTGCCGACACCGTCCGTTTCCCGTGCTATTTTGCGTTATAACAGTTGCCGCAAAGATCATCTGGCCGACGGTCTCATCATCACGCCGTCCCACAATCCTCCGGAACACGGTGGTATCAAATATAATCCGACGAGCGGCGGTCCTGCGCCTTCGGATATTACAAAAGCTATCGAAACGGAAGCAAACCGCCTGCTGGCAGGGAAGAACCGTGACGTACGGCAGATTCCTTATGAACAGGCCCGGGAAAGTTCTCTGGTGACGGGATATGATTATAAGGGACTGTACGTCGCGGAATTATCATCTATTATCGATTTTGAAGCCATCAGCGGGGCCCGGCTTCACATTCTGGTCAATGCCCTGGGCGGGTCCGGCATGAATTACTGGCATGCCATTGCTGACCGGTATGGCCTCGATATGGATTTCGTCAACGATACGTACGACCCCCAGTTTACATTCATGAATTACGACCACGACGGTAAGGTCCGCATGGATTGCTCTTCGGCCTATGTCATGTCGTCCGTGACAAAGCAGAGCGGGGACTATGACCTCATCCTGGCCAACGACCCCGATTATGACCGCTTTGGCATCATCTCGGGCAGTCAGGGCATGATTACGGCCAATGCGTATCTGACCGTAGCATCCCATTATCTTATGACCCATCGCCATTTTGACGGGCTGGGCATTGCCAAAACGGTAGTGACGACAGACCTCCTGGCCCGTTCGGCAGCCTCCCTTAACGTGCCTCTTTATGAAGTTCCCGTGGGATTTAAGTATTTCGGCTCCCTCTACAGCGATGGGAAGATTGCCTTTTCCGGTGAAGAAAGTGCCGGCGGTTCCTTTATTGCCAAAGACCGCAGCCTGTGGACGACAGATAAAGACGGCATGATCATGTGCCTCCTGGCAGCAGAAATCCGGGCTGTGACAGGCAAGCTGCCCCTTGCGTATTATGACGAACTGTGCCAGAAACTGGGCCGGCCTTACGCCATGCGCAGTGATGCGCCGGCAACGCTTGACGAAAAGGCCAAGATCAGCAGTCTCACCGAAGCCGACGTAGAGGAAAAGACGCTCTGCGGCAGTCCAATCACGGCTGTATTATCCCATTCTCCCTATGGCGATTATGCTATAGGCGGCGTCAAAATCTGCAGTCCCGACGGATGGATTGCGGCACGCCCTTCGGGTACAGAAGATATGTACAAGCTCTATGCTGAAAGTTTCGTATCGGAAGACCATGCGCGGAAACTGCTGGACGAAGGACGGGCGCTCATCAGCCGGGCATTAAAAAAATAAGCAATAGTAATTTATCGCGGATATATGCTATAATAGGGAAGAATGATCAAGAGGGGCATTCTATCATGTCTCCGTACATGGAAAAGGAGTGGGCATCAGAATGAAAGTTGTCATCACAGTAGTCGGCGTGGACCGTACCGGCATCATTGCCGCTGTCAGCCAGATTATGGCAGAACATCAGGTAAATATTCTCACTATCAATCAGGTAATTCTCGATGGTATTTTCAATATGGCCATGATTGTGGACATGGATCAGGCATCGGTAGACCTGGGGGGACTTCAGCAGCTGCTGAAAGATAAAGGCGATGCCCTTGGGGTAGAAATCCGGGCACAGAACATGGAAATCTTCAATGCCATGCACCGTGTCGGATAGGGGGATGAGAGAATGCTGACTATCCATGACGTGTTAGAAACAAATCAGATGATTCAGAAGCAGAACCTGGACGTCCGCACTATTACCATGGGCATCAGTCTCCTCGACTGCTGCAGCAGTGACGGCAGGACTCTGTGCAATAATATTTATGATAAAGTGACCCGCTATGGGGAACACCTGGTACAGACCGGGGAAGATATTGCCAGGGAATTTGGTGTGCCCATCATCAATAAGCGCGTCTCGGTCACCCCTATAGCGCTCGTAGCCGGATGCAGCGATCTCGATAATTACGTCGAAATTGCCCGTACTCTGGATAAAGCAGCCAAGACCATCGGCATCGATTTCATCGGCGGATTTTCCGCATTGGTGGAACGGGGCTATGCTGCCGGGGACAAGAAGCTCATCGCTTCCATTCCGGAAGCACTGGCCTGTACCGATCTGGTCTGCAGTTCCGTTGCCGTAGGTTCGACGAAGGCCGGTATCAATATGGATGCCGTAGCTGAAATGGGCCGGGTATTCAAGGAACTGGGAGAACTGACCAAAGACAAAGATGCTCTGGGCTGTGCCAAGTTAGTCGTCTTTTCCAATGCCGTAGAAGATAATCCGTTCATGGCAGGCGCCTTTCACGGCGTCACCCAGGGCGACAGCTGCGTCAGTGTCGGCGTCAGCGGTCCTGGCGTTGTCAAACGGGCCCTGGAAAATGTCAAAGGGGAACCTTTTGATGTCGTCGCCGAAACGATCAAGAAGACGGCATTCAAGATTACCCGCGTAGGCCAGCTCGTAGCCCAGGAAGCATCGCGCCGGCTCAACGTTCCTTTTGGCATCATCGACCTGTCACTGGCACCGACGCCGGCTGTGGGTGATAGTGTAGCTGCCATTCTGGAAGAAATGGGACTGGAAAGCTGCGGTGCCTGTGGCACGACGGCAGCGCTGGCTCTCCTCAACGACGCCGTCAAAAAAGGCGGCCTCATGGCATCGAGCCGTGTCGGCGGCCTCTCGGGAGCTTTCATCCCGGTCAGTGAAGACAAGGGCATGCTGGAAGCCGTTGGCCGGGGCAGCCTCAGTCTGGAAAAACTGGAAGCCATGACCTGCGTCTGCTCTGTCGGCCTCGATATGATTGCCATTCCGGGAAGTACGACGGCCGCCACGATTTCGGCACTCATTGCCGACGAAGCGGCTATCGGCATGATTAATAATAAGACAACGGCCGTCCGCGTTATCCCCGTACCGGGCAAGGATGTGGGCGATACGGTTGAATTTGGCGGACTTCTGGGCCATTGCCCCATTATCGATATCAACAAGTATAAGTCTGATGCGTTTATTGCCCGCGGTGGCCGTATTCCGGCACCGATGCGCAGCCTGACGAACTGACAGGTTGTGTCGAGAATCCCTTTGAAAGTAGGCGTGTGTTGTGCTTGTATATTTCGTACCCTTTTTTATAGCATTGATTGTAGCGTATGCCCTGACGCCGAGCGTCAAGAAACTGGCTATCAAAGTGGGTGCTGTTGACAGACCCAATGCGAGGAAAGTTCATACCCATATCATTCCCCGGCTGGGCGGTCTGGCTATTTATATCGGCTTTTTGGCCGGTGTCCTGTATTCTATGCCCATGAATCATGAAATGCTGGGACTATTGCTTGGATGTACGGCCATTGTTTGTGTCGGCATCTGGGATGATATTTGCAACATCCCGGCAAAAGTAAAACTCGTCGGGCAGATTTTGTCGGCGGCAATTCCCGTCGCCTTTGGCATCCAGATTGAATGGCTGACTAATCCCTTTGGCAATCTGATCATCCTGCCGGAAGTCGTCGCGATTCCACTGACCATATTCTGGATTATCGGTTTTACGAATACGGTCAACCTCATCGACGGCCTCGACGGTCTGGCTGCCGGCGTGTCCTTTATTGCGTCCATTTCGATGTTCCTCATGGCTGTCAGCATGAATCAGTACCTGCCGGCCATGATTATCATTTCCATGGCGGGGGCTGCTCTGGGGTTTTTGCAGTATAATTTCAATCCGGCAAAGATTTTTATGGGTGATACGGGCAGTATGCTCCTGGGGTATACTATGGCTGTCACGGCTGTGCTGGGACTGGTGAAGACTGCCGCGACGATTGCGCTGGTCGTACCGGTCATCGCTCTGGGACTGCCGATTCTGGATACTTTATTTGCCATCATCCGCCGTAAGATGAGTGGCGTGCCTATTTTCACACCGGACAAGGGACATCTTCATCACCGTCTGCTGGCGCTGGGACTGTCCCAGAAGCAGGCCGTGCTCATCATGTATTGTGTCAGTATCGTATTGGGAATTGTGGCTATTTTTGTAGCAAATGTCAATTACAAAACCGGTATCTTGACCGTAGCAGTGGTCCTGGCGGTGATTATATATTCAGCAAAACGAATAGGAATACTGCATAAAACGACAAATTCTACTCATAAAGATTGATTTATGAGTAGAATTTGTTTAGTTCAAGGAGGTTTTTATATGCTTAAGGTAATGACTGTATTCGGAACGCGTCCGGAGGCCATCAAGATGGCGCCTGTCGTCCTGGAACTCAAAAAACATCCGGATCAGATCCAGACGGTCGTGGCCGTTACGGCCCAGCACCGGCAGATGCTGGATCAGGTGCTGGATTTATTCCAGATCCGTCCCGATTATGATCTGGACATCATGAGCCAGGGGCAGACACTGTATGATATTACGACCCGTTCCCTGCAGGGGCTGAAGTCGGTCATGGAAGTGGAAAAACCGGATCTCGTCCTGGTCCATGGCGATACGACGACGACTTTTGCCGGGGCGTTGGCTGCGTATTATCAGCAGATTCCCGTAGGCCATGTCGAAGCGGGGCTGCGTACAGGAAATATTTACTCACCGTTCCCGGAAGAAATGAACCGGAAACTGACCGGCGCCATAGCGGCGATTCATTTTTCACCGACGGCGACGGCCCGGGCCAATCTGCTGAGGGAAGGAATCAGCAAAGATGCGATTTTCGTTACCGGCAATACGGTCATTGATGCTCTCATGACGACCGTCGATGAAGGGTATGACTTTGAGGACAAAGAATTACAGACTGTCGATTTCCGGCATCACCGCATCATTCTCCTGACGACACATCGCCGTGAAAATCTTGGTGAACCTATGAAACATATATATAAGGCTCTGCGCCAGATCATCGAAGAAATCCCCGATACGGAAATTGTTTTTCCCGTGCACCGAAATCCACTGGTACGCAAAGTTGTAGAAGAAGAATTGTCCGGTGTGGACCGCATCCATCTCATCGAGCCCATGGAATACGAACCGTTCGCCAATCTGATGCATCACAGCTGTCTTGTCCTGACCGATTCCGGCGGCATCCAGGAAGAAGCGCCTTCTCTGGGAAAACCTGTCCTGGTCCTCAGGGATACGACGGAACGGCCGGAAGCAGTGGAAGCCGGAACGGTACGTCTCATCGGCACCGATAAGGACCGTGTCTACGAAGAAACGAAGCGGCTGCTCACGGATAAGGATGCTTATGATGCCATGAGCAATGCTGTCAATCCTTATGGGGATGGACAGGCGTCGCGCCGGATTGTACAGGCTATCCTGTATACCTTCGGCAGTGGTTCCGAAAAGCCAAAAGAATTTTCTCTGTAATTTTACAGAGTTTTGTAGGATTTTTCATAAAACATACTTTTTTTTAGTTTTATGACTAATAGCTAAAAATTATTGATTTTACATAAGTCCCGTGATACAATAGCTGTATTGCGGGGCATGAATCCTATACATGAAAATTTGTAATGCAGCCTGTGCCGAGGTAAGGACCATGCAGAAAAAACACGAAAAGGAAACAGTGCGCCTACGGGATATACTGGTCAGTGCCGCCTCTATGGGATTGACGTTGTGTGTCAGCATGTGTATCGGCATTGCCTGCGGGTACTGGGTGGATGCGCAGCTGGGCACGATTCCCTGGGGACTGCTCATTGGTGGCGTTCTTGGGGCGGTCAGTGGCTTCTGGTCTATTTTCAGGAAGGCCGTGCGTTTTATGAACGATCATCCGCCACGCCAGAAAGAGAGATAGGGCAGAGGACTCCTATGGAAGAATTTACACGATATGTAAAAGTGACACTGCTCAGACTATTGAGCCTGACCCTTCTGGTGACAGGACTGCTGCTCCTTCTGGGAAAGGCGGAATACCTCAGCGGCTGGCTTATTGGCTGCGCTATCAATGGCGTATACTTTCTCATGTTGTGCAGCCGGTCCTTCCGGGCTATGAAGATGGATCCTGCAAAGGCGTTTACCGTTCTCCGTGGCGGCGCGCTGATGCGTATACTTACCATCGTTCTGATACTCATTGTGGTGCTACAGTTTCCCGCTGTCCGCATATGGGCGGTCGTAGCCGGCATCCTGACGTATCGGATTCTCATATACTTCGAAGCGGTGTATCATGCCTGCATCCGAAGACATCTTTAAGGAAAGGAGGCGCTTATCATGGAGCTGCATACGGGTCATCATTTGATTTATCAGCTGTTTGGCATGAATGTCAATATGGATACGCTGTACATGACCTGGCTCACGGCGGCTATCGTTATTATCATTACGCTGGCCGCGACGCGGGGCCGGTCATTGGTTCCTTCCGGTATCCAGAACGCAGTTGAAATTGTCGTAGAGGCACTTCTGGCACAGTTCAAGGAAACACTGGGTCCGAAGTGGGGACAGGTCGTGTCGGTCCTTCTGACTATGTTCCTGTTTATTCTGGTCGGCAATGAATTAGGGCTGCTGCCCAGTCCGCATATCCTGACGTCGCCGACGAATGATCTCAATACGACGCTGGGCCTGGCCCTGGTATCATCTTTTATGGTACATTTTGTTGCTCTGCGCAACCAAGGTCTGAAAAAACACATCAAACATTATTTTCAACCGTTCGCTGTATTTTTTGTCATCAACCTGCTGGAAGAATTTACAAAGCCTATTACGCTGGCCTTCCGTCTGTTCGGCAATATCCTTGCCGGTGAAATCCTGATGGAAGTGCTGTACAAACTGGTCCCCGTCGGGGTGCCTATCATCTGGTTGATATTCAGTCTGGTCATCGGCCTGATTCAGGCCTTTATCTTCACTATACTGACCACATCGTATCTGGCAGATTCCCTCAGAGAAGAGTAAGTGAAGACAAGTAACTCATATATCAAGGAGGATTATAATTATGGAATTAGTATTAGCATTATCCGCAATGGGCGCAGCTATTGGTATTGGTCTGGCAGCAATGGGTGCTGCTATCGGTGATGGTCATGCCGCATCGAAGATGCTCGAAGGTCTGGCACGTCAGCCGGAAATGGGCGGCAAGCTCCTGGTCAACTTCCTGATTTCTGTAGGCCTGATTGAATCCATGCCTATCATTGCAGCTGTTATCGCTATCGTGCTCGTATTTGCCAACCCTCTGGCAGGCTAAACTGTACCGGCACAGTTCGGTAAAAGGAGGAGAAAGTTTTGGTAGATATTAACTTTACACTGGTAATCCAGTTCATCAACTTCTTTGTCCTCGTCGCTATTTTAGCCAAGTTTGCATATAAGCCTATTTTAAAAGTGCTTGAAGACCGCAAGAATAAAATCGCTTCTGACCTTAGCAGTGCTGAAGAAGCCCGCCTTTCAGCGGAAAAACTGAAAGCCGATTATGAAGCACAGCTGCAGAAAGCTCATGCGGAAGCCCAGGCCATTGTGGACAAGGCTGTAAAACAAGCCGACAAGGAAGCGCAGGCTCAGCTCGATGCTATCCGTTCCCAGATTGCAAGGGAAAAGGAAATCGCCCAGGCTGAAATTGCCAATGAACGGGAAGCAGCTATTCGCGAAATGAGAAATGAAGTAGTGACGCTGTCTATGGCTGTGGCAGAAAAACTGCTGAAAAAGAACATGGATACGGATATGAATCAGAAACTGGTAGCAGAATGCCTGAAGCAGTTTGACGGGCAGCAGCCGGCAGGTAAAAAGTCATGATTCCTGAAGCCGTATACAGCAAATACAGCCAGGCTATGTTTGACATAGCAAAGGAACAGCACAAGATGGACGAGTACGGTACTGAATTAAAAGCCGTCCGCGATACGATGCAGCTCAATCCGGAGCTGAAGAAGTTCATCCATCATCCGCTGGTTCCACCCCAGTCGAAAAAAGAAACACTCCACGCTATTTTTGCTGATGACGTGTCCCCTGTTGTCCTGCAGTTTCTCTACGTCATGATAGACCGGCGCAGGGAAGCGGCCATCATCGCGGCTATCGACGGGTTTATCGATTTGGCCCGTGCAGCTCAGAATATCGAAGTCGCGAAGATCCGCCTCGTAAAACCGCTGTCAGCAGAAGAGGAAAAACAATTGGTCGCGTCTCTGGAAAAGATGACTGGCAAACATATCGAACCGCTGTATTATATGGATCCTTCCATTATCGGCGGCATGATTGTCCAGATAGGCGACCGGCTAATAGACGGCAGCCTGAAGCGGCAGCTCACGGATATGCAGCATTCCCTGCTTCAGTCTGACGTAATGAATGAGGTGACGGACGAAAAATGAAAATGAAGCCAGAAGAAATAACGGCTATAATCAAAAAACAAATCGAAGACTACAACGTCGAAATGAACGTCGATGACGTAGGCACCGTCCTGGAAGTCGGGGACGGCATAGCGCATATATACGGTTTGGATAAGTGCATGTCCGGGGAACTCCTGGAATTGCCTCATAATGTGTATGGCCTGGCCATGAACCTGGAAGAAGACAACGTAGGTGCCGTTCTTCTCGGTGAAGACGAACTCATCAAGGAAGGCGATACGGTACGCCGGACCGGCAAGGTTATGAGTGTTCCTGTCGGTGATGCCATGATTGGCCGTGTCGTCAATCCCCTGGGTGCACCTATTGATGGCAAAGGTGCCATCAAAGCGACGGAATATCGCCGCGTCGAAGTCGTAGCTCACGGCATTGCAGACCGTCAGCCGGTCAAGCAGCCGCTCCAGACAGGGCTGAAGGCCATTGACTCCATGGTTCCTATCGGACGGGGCCAGCGTGAACTGATCATCGGCGACCGCGGCACCGGCAAGACGGCCATCGCCATTGATACGATCATTAATCAGAAAGATACAGGCGTCATCTGCGTATACGTCGCCATCGGCCAGAAAGCTTCTACTGTTGCCCGTGTCGTACGGACACTGGAAGAACACGGCGCCATGGCGTATACCATCGTCGTTGCTGCTACGGCTTCCGATGGTTCGCCTCTCCAGTACCTGGCACCGTATTCTGGCGTTTCCATGGCCGAATACTTTATGCATCAGGGCAAGGACTGCCTCTGCGTATACGATGATTTGTCCAAGCATGCCCAGGCGTACCGCGCCATGAGTCTGCTGCTCCGTCGTCCGCCAGGACGTGAAGCGTATCCGGGCGATGTATTCTACTTACATTCCCGTCTGCTTGAACGGGCTGCCAAATTGTCTGATGAACTGGGCGGCGGTTCCATTACGGCCCTGCCGATCATTGAAACGCTGGCAGGTGACTTATCGGCCTATATCCCGACAAACGTCATTTCTATCACCGATGGCCAGATTTTCCTGGAAACAGAATTATTCAACTCCGGTGTACGGCCTGCTATCAACGTCGGTCTTTCCGTATCCCGTGTCGGCGGGTCTGCCCAGATCAAGGCCATGAAGAAAATTGCTGGTACGCTCCGTCTGAGCCTGGCCCAGTATCGTGAACTGGCAGCGTTTGCCCAGTTCGGTTCAGACCTCGACAAGAGTACCAAGGCCCAGATCGACGCCGGTGAACGGACGATGCAGATGCTGATCCAGCCGCAGTACCAGCCTATGCCCGTCGAAGACCAGGTCATCCAGATTTATGCAGCCGTCAAAGGGTATCTCATGCCTGTAGAAGTAGAAGACGTACAGGAATTTGAAGACCAGCTCATCAAATTCATGCATGCTAATTATCCTGAAGTCGGTGCAGATATCAAAAAGACCAAAGAACTCGGTGCAGATAATGAAGAAGTTCTCAAAAAAGCTATTGTGGAATTTACGAAGCAGTTCGGTACAAGCCACAAGCTGATTAAAGAGGAGGAATAGTCTATGCCGAGTGCACGCGAAATAAACCGTCGGATTAAATCCGTAACGAATACGCAGCAGATTACAAAGGCTATGAAGATGGTATCCTCCGTTCGTCTGCGCCGTGCACAGGAACGCGCTCTGGCAACTGCTCCTTTTACTGAAAAAATGGAAGGGATGCTGCAGCGTCTGTCGGCAGCTATACCAGGAGAAAATAATCCGTTATTCGTCAAGCGTGACGTGAAGCGTACGTGTTATGTTATCATTGGTTCCGATAAGGGCCTGGCAGGAGCGTTCAATTCCAATATCAACAAGGAAATGGTGAGTCTCCTGAAAGATAAGCCCCGTTCGGCTTCGTACCTCATCGTGACAGGACGTAAACCGGTAGAGTATCTGAAGCATCTGCGCATCACGCCGGATTATAAACGGACCGGTTTTTCTGACAAGCCGAATTTCGGTCATGCCCAGAATCTGGCGCGGAAGGCGACGGAAGAATTCCTCGCCGGTAATGTCGATGAAGTGTATCTGGTGTATACGAAGTTCAAATCTGCCCTGTCACAGGTCGTGACACAGACAAAGCTGCTGCCAATCGAACCTTCCGTATCGGAAAAAAGCGGCCCTTCGGAAGAATACCTCTTTGCTCCCGATGCCGGTCAGGTTTTATCGACATTGCTGCCGCAGTATATCGACATGGTCATTTACAATGGCCTGCTGCAGTCTGCAGCTAGTGAACTGGGAGCACGTATGACGGCCATGACCGGCGCGACCGATAATGCCGGTGAATTGATTGAAAAGTTGACCGTTCATTATAATAAGGTCCGTCAGGCCGGTATTACAAACGAACTGACGGAAATCGTCAGCGGTGCCAATGCACTGCAGTAAGGACGAAGGAAAATCTAAATAAGGAGGAGAGCCTCTTCATGAGCAATACAATTGGGAAAGTAATTCAGGTCATTGGCCCGGTCGTAGACGTCCGCTTTGCGAGCGAAGAAGACCTGCCGGCTATATATAACGCCATCCATATCACCGGCGGCACAGGCGATCAGGCGATTGATCTGGTAGCAGAAGTCATGCAGCATTTGGGCGACGATGTCGTCCGCTGTGTAGCCATGAGCTCCACAGACGGTCTGGTGCGCGGCATGAAAGCAGAAAATACAGGCGGCCCGATCAAGGTACCTGTCGGAGAAGGCGTTCTGGGCCGGATTTTCAATGTCCTGGGCCAGACAGTTGATAAAGTAGATAAGAAGGTAGAAGCTGCCGACTACTGGCCAATCCACCGCCCGGTACCGAAATTTGAAGACCAGGCTACGGGTACAGAAATCTTTGAAACAGGGATCAAGGTCGTTGACCTTATCTGCCCCTATGCCAAAGGCGGCAAAATCGGCCTCTTCGGTGGTGCTGGCGTTGGCAAGACCGTCCTCATCATGGAACTGATCCACAACGTAGCTACCGGCCACGGCGGCTATTCCGTATTCACCGGCGTTGGTGAACGGACCCGTGAAGGCAATGACTTGTGGAATGAAATGAAAGAATCGGGCGTTATCGACAAGACGGCTCTGGTATACGGCCAGATGAATGAACCGCCAGGAGCCCGTATGCGTGTCGGCCTGACAGGTCTTACCATGGCTGAATATTTCCGTGATAAAGAACACAAAGACGTGCTGCTCTTTATCGATAACATCTTCCGTTTCATCCAGGCTGGTTCGGAAGTATCGGCCCTCCTGGGCCGTATTCCGTCGGCAGTTGGCTATCAGCCGACGCTGGCGACCGATGTCGGTGCCCTGCAGGAACGGATTACCTCGACGAAGAACGGATCCATCACATCAGTACAGGCCGTATACGTCCCTGCCGATGATCTGACAGACCCGGCTCCGGCCGCTACCTTTGCCCACCTGGATGCGACGACCGTCCTGTCCCGTCAGATTGCCGAACTCGGTATTTATCCGGCTGTGGATCCTCTCGATTCCACATCCCGTATCCTCGACCCCCACGTATTAGGGGAAGACCATTATAATACGGCTCGTGCCGTACAGGCTATTCTGCAGAAATACAATGACCTGCAGGATATCATCGCTATCCTGGGTATTGACGAGTTGTCGGAAGAAGATAAGCTGACCGTTGCCCGTGCCCGTAAAATCCAGCGTTTCCTGAGCCAGCCTTTTGCTGTTGCTGAACAGTTTACAGGGCAGCCCGGACGGTATGTCCCGCTGAAAGAAACCATCGAAGGATTTAAGGAAATCCTGTCGGGTAAATGTGATGACATGCCGGAACAGGCCTTCTATATGGTCGGCAATATTGAAGAAGCATATGAAAAAGCCAAAACTCTGAAAGGAGAATAAGGCATGGCAGAAACAGGCAAAACAATCCACCTGGAAATTATCACGCCTGATGCTGCTGTCCTGGATACGGATGTTAGTTTTGTCCTCGTCCGTGCCCTCGATGGCGACCTGGGCATTATGCCCGGTCATGCACCGCTCATTGCTTCTTTGCGTATCTGGCCGCTGTTTTATGAAACAGATGGCAAGCGTCATTGTGTCTGCGTGGCTTCCGGGTTCCTTGAAGTCAATGGCAGCACCATAACGGTCATCACACCGGCGGCTGAACTGCCGGCAGATATCGATCTGGACCGGGCAGAACGGTCCAGGGCCAGAGCGGAAAAACGCCTGCAGGAAAAGAAAAAAGACCTTGATGAAGTCAGAGCGCAAGCTTCTCTGAAACGAGCGCTGCTGCGCATCGACGTGGCTCATAAATATGGTGGAAGATAAGAAAAAGGGGACTGCCGCACGTGCGACAGCCCCTTTTCCGATTTTACTGATGGAATAGAAAGGAAAGACATTTGTATCATGATTACTATCCGTACTGCCACGCTCCAGGACTTGGACGCCGTAAGCGCTGTAGAAGCGGCTTGTTTTCCTCCGGCTGAAGCGGCATCGAAAGATGAATTTTACGAACGGCTGACGTATTACGCCAATCATTTCTGGCTCCTCTTTGAAGGCGATACACTTATTTCCTTTGTCGATGGCATGGTCACTGACGAAACGGACCTGACAGACGATATGTATGCCCGGGCCGCCATGCATGATGAACAGGGCGCATGGCAGATGATATTTGGCGTCAATACGATTCCTTCACATCGCCAAAAAGGCTATGCCGGACGTCTCATCCAGGTGGCGATTGACGATGCACGCCGTCAGGGCCGGCGCGGATTGGTCCTGACCTGCAAAGACCGGCTCATCCACTACTATAGCGGTTTTGGCTTTATCGATGAAGGCGTGAGCAGCAAATCTGTCCACGGCGGAGCCGTCTGGCATCAGATGAGGCTGACTTTTTAGCTGTCATTTTAAGTCGTGCATCTTGTTTTCTGTGGGCCCGGCACATCAGGACAGGCAGTTTTCTTATAATAGAGGTTGAACCTGCAGAGATTATAGTGTATCATGGATAACTGAATATACATAGGTTTATAATCATGCAGAATATATACGATACTATGATACACAGAGAGTTGGGATATAGGGATGTTAGAATTTCCAATCAAACGAACAATCGTCATCGACGACAAGAAAAAGAAAGGCCGGGGCCGTAAGAAAAAGGGCGGCGACGAAAAGATGGTCATCAAGGGCACGGTCCACCTGCCGGAGAAGCAGCCTCTGAAGAAAATGGATCCCCTGCCTAAAAATGCAAAAAATCTGGTCATTGTGGAATCGCCGGCTAAGGCGAAGACTATCGAACGATTCCTGGGCAGTGACTACAAGGTCATGGCCAGCCGGGGACATCTGCGCGACCTGCCACGCAATCAGTTTGGTGTCAATATTGAAGATAATTTTACACCGACCTATACCAATATGTTCGATAAGCGCAAACTCATCGAAGACCTGCAGAATGAGTATGTCCGCTCCAAAACCGTTTATCTGGCAACTGACCCGGACCGTGAAGGGGAAGCCATTTCCTGGCATCTGGCCTATCTGCTGGATATGGATCCCCATACGTCATGCCGTGTCATGTTCCATGAAATAACGAAGAAGGCCGTTCTGGCGGGGATGGAGAACCCCCAGCCGATCGACTTGAAAAAAGTGGATGCCCAGCAGGCCCGCCGTGTCCTGGACCGTATCGTCGGGTATAAACTGAGTCCGCTCCTATGGAAGAAGGTCTGCAAGGGTCTCAGTGCCGGCCGTGTCCAGTCTGTTGCCGTACGGCTCATCTGCGAACGGGAAGAGGAAATCAAGGCGTTCGTACCGGAAGAATACTGGACCGTAGAAGGTACATACAAGACGGAAGACGGGCTGGAACTACATACGGAACTGACGAAAATCGACGGAAAAAAAGCATCTATTGAAAACGGGGAACAGGCCGCAGCTATTGCGTCGGCCCTGCAGTGGGAAAAACAGGAAGAAGCCGGCCATGAGCCGGACCGCATAGAAAAAGTAGAAAAGCGGAAGCGTAAACGCCAGCCCCAGCCGCCGTTTACGACGTCTACGATGCAGCAGGAATGCGTCAGCAAGCTCAATTTCGGTGCCAAGAAGACGATGATGCTGGCCCAGCAGCTGTATGAAGGCCTTGATATCGGCGAACACGGTCATGTAGGTCTTATTACCTACATGCGTACCGATTCGGTCCGTATCAACGACGATATGGTGCAGAATGCCCGGGATTTCATTACGGCAACGTATGGGAAAGAGTATATTCCCGCCAAGGCCCATGTCTACAAGGCCAAACAGTCCAGTCAGGATGCCCACGAAGCCATCCGGCCTACGTCGCTTGAACTGACGCCGGACAAGGTGGCACCGTATTTGTCACGGGATCAGCTGCGCCTGTACACGCTCATCTGGAACCGTTTCCTGGCCAGCCAGATGGCTCCTGTGGAAACGGAACATATGGCCATCGTCATCATGAGCGGCCCCTACGAACTGAGAGCCGCCGGGTATACTGTGCTGTTCAAAGGGTTTACGGAACTGTATGAAGATACGAAAAAAGATAAGACTCTTTCCGTACTTCCGTCTATTGAAGCCGGCACGGTCGTCCACAACCAGACTATCGATACGCTCCAGCATTTTACCCAGCCTCCGGCCCGCTATACCGAAGCCAGCCTGATTAAGACTTTGGAAGAAAAAGGCATCGGCCGTCCGAGTACATATGCACCGATTATGGATACCATCCAGAACCGCAATTATGTCGAAAAGAAGGATAAGCAGTTCGTTCCGACCGAGCTGGGTGTCATTATCGTCGATCTCTTGAAAAAGTTCTTTGAACGCATCATCAACGTCAGCTTCACGGCTCATATGGAAGAAGAACTGGATGCCATCGAACAGGGGAAGGACACCTATGTCCACGTCCTGAAAGAATTTTATGATGTCTTTGAGCCGGAAATGGAAGCGGCCGAAGAGGGCATGGAAAAAGTCACCGTAGCCGGACAGGATTCGGGAGAAGTGTGTGAACTCTGCGGTGCGCCTATGGTCTATAAATTCGGACGGTTTGGCAAATTCCTGGCCTGTTCCAATTTTCCCGAATGTCATAATACCAAGGCCATTGTCGATGATCTGGGCATTACCTGTCCCAAATGCGGCAAGGGTACGCTCATCCGGCGCAAGTCCAAAAGAGGCCGCGTCTTCTACGGTTGCAGCCAGTATCCGGAATGTGATTTCGTCCTCTGGAACCAGCCTGTAGATAAGAAGTGCAAGCTCTGTGGCAGTATTATGACCATCAAACATTATAAAAAAGGTCCGGATAAGCTCTTCTGCAGCAATCCGGAATGTGAAAATCATAAAAAGGGTGAAGAAGTGAATGAAGAATAGCGTACTCGTCATCGGCGCAGGCCTGGCCGGTTCAGAAGCCGCCTGGCAGCTGGTACAGCGGGGAATCCCTGTCGAACTGGTTGAAATGCGTCCGGTCAAACCGTCTCCGGCCCATCATACAGCTCTCTTTGCCGAGCTGGTCTGCAGTAATTCACTGCGGGCTGCCAATATCGAAAATGCCGTTGGCCTCCTGAAGGAAGAAATGCGCCGTCTGGGATCGCTCATCATGGCGGCGGCCGATACGCACCGCGTGCCGGCCGGGGGAGCCCTGGCCGTGGACCGCATCCCCTTCAGTCAGTATATTACGGACCATCTGCAGCATCATCCGCTGGTGACGGTCCGGCACGAAGAAGTCTCGCAGCTCCCTTCGGACCAGATCTGTATCATCGCCACGGGACCGCTGACCAGTCCGGCCATGACGGAGACTATCCGCCAGATGACAGGAGAAGAATATTTCCATTTCCACGATGCCGCGGCGCCTATTGTAACTGTGGAATCGCTGGATATGACTAAAGTATACCGGGCTGCCCGCTATGGCAAAGGCGGAGCCGATTATCTGAACTGCCCGTTTACGAAAGAAGAATACGAAGCGTTCTGGCAGGCCCTGACGACGGCAGAATGTGCTGAACTCCACGATTTTGAAAAAAATGATGCCGTCTTTGAAGGCTGCATGCCTGTAGAAGTCATGGCGTCCCGTGGTATCGATACACTGCGGTTCGGCCCCATGAAGCCTGTAGGCCTTGAAATCCCCGGTACAGGAGAGTTGCCCTATGCGGTCGTACAGCTGCGTCAGGATAATGGCAGCGCAACGCTGTACAATATCGTCGGTTTCCAGACTCATCTCAAATTCCCGGAACAAAAGAGAGTATTTTCCATGATTCCCGGCCTGGAATCGGCGGAATTTGTCCGCTACGGCGTCATGCACCGCAATTCCTATATCAATTCTCCGGAACTGCTCGATGCAACTCTTCAGTACCGGAAAAATAGACATGTGTTCTTTGCCGGCCAGCTGACCGGTGTCGAAGGATATCTGGAATCAGCGTCTATGGGCCTTCTGGCAGGTATCAACGCCGCCCGGCTGCTGCAGGATAAGCCCTGCATGAACTTTTCCAAACGCACGGCTATAGGCGGTCTGAGTCAGTATATTTCAACGCCCCATGATAATTTCCAGCCCATGAACATCAATTTTGGCATCATGGAACCACTGGGAATCAAAAAACGGATGAAAAAGAAAGAAAAGAATGGCCTTCTGGCCAAACGGGCCCTGGAAGAAATTGATGAAATAAAAGGGAGTATATGATATGACAACAGAATTTCATGCTACGACTATATGTGCTGTCCAGCGGGATGGCAAAACGGCCATTGCCGGTGACGGACAGGTCACGATGGGCAATTCGGTCATTATGAAAGGAACGGCCCAGAAGGTCCGCCGCCTGTACCATGGCAAAATCGTCAGTGGTTTTGCCGGATCTGTAGCCGATGCGTTCACCTTGTTCGACCGCTTTGAAGATAAACTGAATGAACACAATGGCAATCTGGTACGCAGTGCTGTCGAGCTGGCCAAAGACTGGCGGTCTGACAAAATCCTGCACAAGCTGGAAGCCCTGCTCCTCGTCGCAGACAGCCAGCGCATCCTGCTCATTTCCGGCAATGGGGAAGTCATCGAACCCGATGACGGTGTGCTGGCAATCGGCTCGGGCGGCAATTATGCCCTGGCGTCGGCACGCGCATTGCTGCAGAATACGGACCTGTCTGCCCGGGATATTGCGGAAAAATCTCTTCATATAGCGGCAGATATCTGCGTTTACACTAATCATAATGTAATCGTAGAAGAAATATAATCAATGTAGGAAAGAGGTATAGCATGAACGAAATAGAATTAACGCCAAAGCAGATTGTTGCTGAACTGGATAAATACATCGTCGGCCAGGGCGAAGCCAAGAAATCTGTAGCCATTGCCCTGCGCAACCGCTGGCGCCGTAAACGGTTGAGTGAAGATATGCAGAATGAAATCATCCCCAAGAATATCCTGCTCATCGGACCGACCGGCGTAGGCAAGACAGAAATCGCCCGCCGCCTGGCCCGTCTGGTCGGCGCGCCGTTTATCAAAGTCGAAGCGACGAAATATACGGAAGTAGGCTATGTAGGCCGTGACGTAGAACAAATCATACGCGACCTCGTGGCCAATGCCATCCGCATGGTTCAGGAACAGGAAAGCCAGCGCTATGAACAAAAAGCTGAAGAAGAAGCGAATAAGCGTATTCTGCAGGTCCTGTGGCCGAAAAAGAAGAGCGTGACCGATAAAGTCCCCAACCCCATGGATGTCTTCTTTTCTTCCGGCGATGAAGGAGAAGGAAAAGAAGAACCAAAGCAGCTGGAAGAACCCATGTCCGGCCGCCGTCAGCAGATGCTCGACGATATCCGCCAGCATAAGATGGACGACCGGGAAATCGAAGTGGAAGTAGCTGAACAGGAACGGACTATTCAGGGCATCCTGACGGGCAACTCGACGGAAGAACTGACGAATAATTTCCAGGAAATGCTGGGCAGTATCCTTCCCAAGAAGAAAAAAATGAAAAAAATGACCATCGCCAAGGCACGGGAAGTGTTCAAAGAAGAAGAACTGGAAAAATGTCTGGACATGGATGTCATCGTCGATAAAGCTATCGAAGCGACGGAAGAAGCGGGCATCGTATTTATCGATGAATTCGATAAGATTGCCGAAAAAGGACGTTCCAACGGTCCTGACGTATCCCGTGAAGGGGTACAGCGGGATATTCTGCCAATCGTCGAAGGCGCTACGGTCAATACGAAATACGGCCCCGTCAAGACGGACCATATCTTATTCATCGCCGCCGGTGCTTTCCACGTATCCAAGCCGAGCGACCTTATCCCTGAATTGCAGGGCCGTTTTCCTATCCGCGTGGAATTGCAGTCGCTTACGGTCGATGATTTCCGCCGCATCCTGACGGAACCGAACCAGTCTCTGGTTAAACAGTATACGGCACTACTGGCGACTGATGGGGTTACCCTTGAATTCACCGATGACGGCATCAACGCCATTGCCGAATATGCCCACCGGGTCAATCAGGAAACAGAAAATATCGGTGCCCGCCGCCTCCACACTATCCTGGAAAAAATCCTGGAAAACGTGGCCTACGAAGCACCGGATATTGAAACGAAGCATATCGTGATTGACAAAGCTTTCGTGGCTGACAAACTGAACGATGTCGTACAAAACGTCGATCTGAGCCATTATATCCTGTAAAAAGGCATACAGCGCAGTCAAAACCGCATATAGTATGAACAAATCAAAACCTGCCTGAGGTTGTATCTCCGGCAGGTTTTCTTTATAATAATGATGTATGTCTTACACTTTCGCAGGTGGTGAATCGATTTGGCACAATATATTATGCTGCAGGGGACGAGCTCCCATGTAGGCAAAAGCATCCTGACGACGGCATTATGCCGCATTTTTTATCGCATGGGCCGGCAGGTCGTTCCGTTTAAGGCACAGAACATGGCATTGAATTCATACGTGACACGCAAGGGACTGGAAATGGGGCGGGCTCAGGTAGCACAGGCCGAGGCGGCCGGCCTGGAACCGGACGTCGATATGAATCCTGTCCTGTTGAAGCCGACGGGGAACAGCTGCTCCCAAGTAATCATCAATGGCATGCCGCTTGGCAATATGTCTGCCCGGGACTATCACACAGGGTATTCCCTCCGTGCCTTTTCCGCTGTGACGGAGGCGCTGGAGCGGCTGAAACAGCAGTATGACACGATTGTCATCGAAGGAGCGGGCAGCCCGGCAGAAGTCAATCTCCGGGACCATGATATCGTCAATATGCGCGTTGCAAAGTATCTCCGGGCACCGGTCCTGCTCGTGGCCGATATCGACCGTGGCGGATCTCTGGCGGCACTGGTAGGTACATTGGAACTGCTCGAGCCGGAGGAACGGAATCTGGTAAAAGGTCTCATCATCAATAAATTCCGTGGCGATATATCCTTGTTTACGCCGGCTGTGGATTTCCTGGAACAAAAGACGGGAAAACCCGTGCTGGGTGTTATCCCTTTTATAGAGCAGCTGGGCATCGATGAAGAAGATTCGGTTTCTCTCGATGACAAACCGCGCGCACCCCGGACCGGCGATGTGCAGATAGCCGTTATCCAGATGCCGAAGATTTCCAATTTCACCGATTTCGACAGCCTGTCTGACGAACCGGATGTATCCCTGTATTACGTCCGTACGGCTGCGGAACTGGGGCATCCCGATGTCATCCTCCTGCCGGGCAGCAAGAATACGACGGAAGATCTGCGCTGGCTCTATGCGTCGGGACTGGCCGGGGCCGTATTGCAGCTGGTGAAAGACGGGACGCCTGTCATCGGTATCTGTGGCGGATATCAGATGCTGGGGCAGGTTATCTATGACCCGCATCATACGGAATCAGAGTTTCCGGAAACTGCCGGTCTGGGGCTGCTGCCGGTCAGGACGACCTTTGCCAACTGGAAACAGACCTATCAGGTGCAGGCCCTGTGCCGTCCTTTTCCCTTTATGGGAGAGACTCTTGAGGCCCGTGACCTTACGGGATACGAAATCCATATGGGCCAGACTGTCGTAGATTCCGGCGCATCCGAGCCCTTTGTGGTATGCCAGCGTTCAGGCAAAGATTGTTCGCTTACAGCCGGAACGGCCCGGAAAGACGGACTGGTCTTTGGCACCTATATCCATGGCCTCTTTGACAACGACCAGTTCCGCCGGGATATGCTCAATATTCTGCGTCGTCATAAAGGTCTGGCGCCACTTCCGGCACAGCGCAATTACAAGGCAGAAAAAGAACGCAGCTATGACCGTCTGGCAGCGGTGACAGCGCGTCATCTCGATATGGATAAATTATTACGGATAATGAGTGATAGTGACTTATGATAACTTGTTTGGCAGCATTACTGATTGATACCCTGATTGGAGATCCCCGTACGCGTCTCCATCCGGTGGCACTTATAGGGCGGCTCATCGGCTTTCTGGACCGTCTCTTTTATACCAGCCGGACCCGCCCCATCCGGCAGATGATGGCCGGTCTGGTCGTGGTCCTCCTCGTTCTTCTGGTCGTATTCAACGTATTGTACCTCTTGTACTGGGGGCTCGACGCACTGGGAAACCCCTATGTCACGACGGGAGCAGAGGCACTGCTCCTGAGCTTTACCATTTGTCCGCGCAGTCTGGCCAGCGCGGCAGAGGAAATCTATACATTCCTCATTCATCATCATCTCGGCGCGGCCCGGGAAAAAGTCGGCTGGATTGTAGGCCGCGATACGGATCAGCTCGATGAAGGAGAAATTGTCCGGGCGACCGTAGAAACGGTAGCGGAAAATACGACGGACGGAATTATTTCACCGTTGTTTTTCTATGCCATCGGCGGTCTTCCCCTGGCAGTTCTCTACCGGGCTGTCAATACGATGGATTCTATGCTGGGGTATAAGAATGAAAAATATCTGTATTTCGGCCGGCCGGCAGCACGGCTGGATGACATCTGCAATTTTATCCCGGCGAGGATTACGGGACTGTTATTTGTCACAGCCGCCTTTTTCCTGCGTCTGGATTACGGCAATGCCTGGCGTATGATGCGCCGTGATGCCGCAAAGCATCCCAGTCCCAATGGAGGCTACGCCGAAGCTTCGGTGGCGGGGGCACTGGATATCCGTCTCGGCGGGTATAATTCCTATTTCGGCAAGATGACCTTCCGGGCCTATATGGGGGATGCGCGGCAGGCTCTGCGGGCCCGTCATATCCGTGGAGCTGTACACCTCATGTATGCCGTGACTCTCATGGGCACTGCTCTTACGGTCCTGTGCTGGGCCGGGAGGAGCTTATGGTGATACGTGTCCGGGTTCCCGGCTCCTGCGGAGAACTGGTACAGGGTATCTGTCACGGGACGCCTTTTCTCCTGACCTGCCCGGTACCGTTGTACAGTACGGTCTGTGTGTCTGACCGCCCGGCCCTTTCCCGGCTTCCGGAAAAAGCAGCGCAGGCCATGAAGGTCACTTTGGCGCATCTGCAACGTTCTGTCTTTCCCTATCATGTGAGCCTTACTTCGTCCATTCCCCGGGGAAAAGGCATGGCATCGAGCAGTGCCGACGTGGCAGCTGTGATACAGGCCGTAGCCTGTGCCTGCGGTACGGTGCTGAGTGAGCAGAAAGTAGGTTATCTGGCGGCCCGGGTCGATCCCGTTGATGGCGTATTTGCCCGGGGACTCTCGCTGATCCAGTACCGCAGCGGCAATCTTATCCGTTCCTATGCGCCGGTCCCTCCCATCCGGATTGCCATACTGGATACGGGCGGAACGGTGGATACACAGGCCTTTCACCGGCAGTGGGATGATGCTATGCCGCTTCATACGGCTCCGGCCGTGTCGGCACTCTCGCTCCTTGATGAGGGCCTGACAGAGCAGCGGATTGGGGAGGCGGCGACCAGGAGTGCCCTGGCTCACCAGGCGGTATTACCAAAGCCGGATTTTTTCCAGCTCGTCCGGGCCTGCCGGAAAATGGGCGCTCTCGGTGTCAATACGGCCCACAGTGGGACCGTATGCGGCGTATTATTTTCTTCCCATACACCGTTTGAAGAAATAAAGCAGTATATGGCGTCCTTGACTGCCCGCTTCCCGGACTATACGTTGCTAAATATAGTGCCGCTCATCAGTGGTGCTATGGACATAGAGAAAGAAGAGTGACTATATGATCCGTCCCTTTGAACATGGAGGCAATATATACCGTCATACCGGTGACCGGCCCGTGCTGGATTACAGTGCCAATATCAATCCCCTGGGACTGGCTGGAGGAGTCAGAGCGGCTATAGCGGCTCATCTGGACGATGTCGTCCATTATCCCGATCCCGATTGTATGGCACTACGGGAAGCCTTGTCCCGGTTTTATCGTATTCCTGCTGATGCCATCATTCCCGGAAATGGAGCCGCCGAGCTATTGTATCTGTACTTCCACTATTTTCATTTCCACCGCGTCTGTATTCCCGTACCGGCTTTCAGCGAATACGAACGGGCCGCCCGGTCTGCCGGGTCAGAAATAGTGTATGCCTATCTGGATCCGGATAAAGCGTTTCAGCCTGATCTGGCTGCCATAGAACGTCAGGCGGAAGGTGCTGATTGCATTGTCCTCGGTAATCCCAATAACCCTACGGGAAATCTTATCAGGCGGCAGGAGCTGATTCCGTTTATTGAACGGGCAGCGTCACGGGGCCAATGTGTCATTGTGGATGAATCCTTTCTCGATTTCCGCAATGACAGGACTGCCTTCACTGTGGCAGATTTTGCCAGCCGGTCCGGACACGTCTTTGTCATTCATTCCCTGACGAAATTTTATGCTCTTCCCGGACTGCGGCTCGGATTTGGCATCGCCCCGGCAACGGTCATACAGGGACTGATGGAGCAGACCGACGTCTGGCATGTCAATACACTGGCCCAGATTGCCGGGATTGCAGCTCTCCGGGAGACAGAATATCAACAGATATCCTGCAAAATGGTGGCAGAAGAAGGAGAGAGAATGAGACAGGAACTGTCGCGTATTTCCGGTGTGACAGTCTGCCCGCCGTCTGTTAATTTTTTGTTATGCCATATCAGGGAGACGGGCATGACGGCTGCGGTACTGGCTGGGCAGATGCAGGAGCAGGGCATCCTCATCCGTGACTGCAGCAACTATCCCGGCCTTACTCCATACTATATCCGCCTAGCTGTCCGCGGCAGAGAAGAAAATGATTATGTCGTACGGACAATGAAAGTATGCTTAAAAAATAAAAGCGAATAATTTTAGGAATTATGATGAGCAATCAGATAATCTTTTTGTTTTATTATGGCAATTCAGATATTATAAAGGAAAAAATTCACATTCAAATTAAATGAAGATTAGAACAAAGTTAAAATAAGGTTAAATATGCAAATCTGCTACTTAAAAGGGTGGATAACTTTAAAAATTTATGATAGAATAAAACAAACAATAAATGAAGCCGAGCTTCTGGTATGTTGTTATTATTCTATATTATCTGTTCTTATAAGTAAGGAGGTTTGACGTATGGGAGGAAAAAAGGGCAATAGAACGATCGCAATTGGCTTAATGTTATTCGCCTTATGGTTTGGTGCCGGTAACCTTATTTTCCCTGCATCCATGGGTCAGGCGGCAGGTACGAACGTTTGGTACGCTGTTGCTGGTTTCGTTATTACCGGTGTAGGGCTGCCGCTTCTGGGCGTACTGGCCATGGGCTATTCGGGCTGCAGCAACCTGCAGGAATTAATGAATCGTGTAGATAAAAGATACGCTATTTTCTTCACGGTCATTTCCTATCTGGCTATTGGTCCTGCCTTTGCTATTCCTAGAACCGGGACGGTTTCCTATGAAATCGCTGTCCGTCCGCTCCTCGATGGTGGCGGTTCCCAGCCGATTATGTGGGCGTTCCTGGTATTATTCTTCGTGTTTTCCTGGTGGCTCTCCATCAACCCGGCCAAACTGGTTGACCGCATCGGCAAAATCCTGACGCCGGCTCTGCTGCTCACCATTCTGGCACTGATTGTAAAATCCCTGATTACGCCTATGGGCGTTCCCCAGAATCCGCTGCCGGCTTATGCTACGGCAACAACGGCACTGGCACAGGGCGCTATTGATGGTTACAATACACTGGATGCCATCGCAGCCTTCGTATTTGCTATTCTGGTCATCGAATTCGTCAAGGAAGACGGTGCCACGACGAAAGAAGAAATTACCCATGAAGTATTCAAAGCCGGTGGCCTGGCTGTATCGCTGCTCGCTTTCGTCTACGTCTTCGTCGCTTATCTCGGTGCCCAGTCCGTACAGGCCATTTCCATTCAGGAAACAGGTGCTCCTGTCCTTTCCATGAGCGCTCAGATTCTCTTCGGGTATGGCGGTGCCCTGCTGCTGGCAGTCATCGTACTCCTGGCCTGTCTTTCCACTTCTATCGGTCTGATTACCTCGTGCGCAGCGTACTTCCATCAGCTCATCGGCAAGACGAGCTATAAGAATTACGTCACCATTTTTACCATCGCATCCTTTGCGGTAGCAACTGCCGGCCTGAAGACTATCATCGTCGCCGCTATCCCGGTCCTGATGTTCGTATATCCTCTGGTTGTTGCCAACATTATTCTTACCTTTACACACAATCTGTTCGGCGGCCGCCGCTGTGTATGGGTCTGCTCGACAGCCTTCACTTTTGTACCGGCTCTCGTAACAGGCCTGCAGACGGCTAAAATTCCGCTGGGACCTGTTGACGCTATCTTCCAGGGACTGCCTCTCCATTCCCTCGGCATGGACTGGATTCCGTTCCTCGTAGCTGGATTCATCATCGGCCTGATTTACAAGGCTGTCGTTCCCGACAAAAAAGCTGAAACAGAAGAAGCATAAAAATAAAATATGATGTAATGTAAGAAAACCGGAGCTGTCATGATGAGACGGCTCCGGCTTTTTCTAATTTTTTGTGGAAATTTTATATCGAATTATGTTATAGTAACAATATAGAGTATGCGTTTGTTCAACTTACAGGCAGAGCGGATATCCGGCCTGCCAATACAAAATATAAGGAGTGTATAGACATGAAAAAAATTACCGCTTTTTATCTGACAGGCTGCCCGTACTGCGCCAATGCCAGACAGGCCCTGCAGGACCTGATTGCAGAAAACCCGGAATATGGGAAAGTAGAAATAGATTGGATTGAAGAAACCCAGAATCCCGATCTGGTAGCCGGTCATCAGTATTACTACGATCCCAGCATGTTTGATGGCTTCCATAAATTATATGAAGCCCAGCCGGGAGAAAGTTTTGAAGAAACAAAAGCCAACGTCCGGCGCGTTCTGGACTATGCATTGAAATATTGATAAACAGCAATAGATAAGGCTCATCACATGACGATGGGCCTTATTTTTTTATGGCATGAATCTATGAAATGATTTCCATTTGTTTTACATATTACTGATTCAAGTGTCAGGATAGTACATCATAACAAAGACGTGGGTTTCATCAGTTCCTTCATTGCAGTACCAATGAGGTTTATCGCCTGTGAAGTGGAGAATTTCTCCGGTTTTTACGGTATAGACGGAATCAGCCAGGTGGAGTGTCAAATTGCCTGAGGCGATAAGAGTATATTCTTCAACACCGGTATAATGAATCTGTTCTGTCGTACAGCCGCCTGGATAAAAAACACCGGAGTAGAGTTCGATTCGTTTGGTATCGTCAAAATTCATCAGGGGATGATAGCAGTAACCGGGACCTGTAATATCAGGCAGAGTGCCTGCACGGTAAATGACTGCCGTATCAGGAACGGGGTCTTTCAAAAAGAAATTCAGAGGTGTTTTCAGCGTATTAGCCAGATTCCACAATATTGAAATCGAAGGATTGCGGATTCCCCGCTCAATTTCACTGATCATACTTTTGCTGACTCCGGACTGGGAAGATAAAGATTCAAGGGTCAGACCGCGGTCTTTCCGGATTTTTTTGAGATTGAAGCCAATATTTTCGTTGATAGATGCCATCGATATCTCCTTTAAGGGTTGCAAAAACATAGTCCATCATCTATAATTCGATATAGAAGAAATACGTTCGATATAAAAGAAATACGATATATCGAACATATTAATTATTATATCGCAATCACCGGGGGTATGTCCAAACGGTGTGGTATCTATTTTTACTTTTTGGTATTTTTTACAGGAGGATCAGTATGAGTTTATACGTTAAAACACCATTAGTTGATATGCTTTCTTTAAATAATCCCCAAAGGCAGGTTCAAGTCAAAATGGATGCATGGCAGCCATCAGGCTCGTTTAAGTTGCGTGGCATGGATGTTCTTTGTTCTCAGATGATTCATGATGGGGCATCCCGGCTTGTATCGTCCTCAGGAGGAAATGCTGGACTATCCGCTGCGTATGCGGGGCGTAAATCAGGGATTCCTGTTACTGTTGTTGTTCCGGATACGACAGATGCAGAGACCATAGGCAGATTACGACAGGAAGGGGCTGAAGCTATTGTCTATGGCTCTGTCTGGGATGAAGCTGATGAGTATGCCAGACAACTGGCAGAACGTGTCCATGGTGCCTATATTCCTCCTTTTGATCATCCCCTTTTATGGAAAGGACATTCAACGATTGTCGATGAATTAGCAGAACAATGTCAGACCCGGCCGGATTGCATTATCCTTTCTGTTGGTGGCGGTGGTTTGTTTTGCGGTGTTATGGAAGGACTTTTGCGTCATGGCTGGACGGATACAACCGTGATTGCTGTAGAGACAGAAGGTGCGGCTTCTCTCCACGTATCCTGTCAGGCAGGTCATCTGGTAACACTTGATGGAATTCATACTCTGGCGACAAGTCTTGGTGCCAAACGGGTTGCTGCCCAGGCACTGGACTATGCTTTACATTATAAGGTCATTTCTTATACCGTATCTGATGCAGCCGCAGCCCGGGCCTGTGTACACTTTGCTGATGAGTTCCGTACGCTCATCGAACCTGCCTGCGGGGCCTCTCTTTCACTGGTATATGATGATGTCCCTATTCTCCGTGATTTCCATCATATCGTTGTGGAAGCCTGCGGAGGGGCTAAAATCAGTTTAGACACTATTGAAAATTTCCGGTCAGAGTACATGAAATGATGTGCCTGGCTATTTTGTCCTCCTGACGTTTCTTTGAAAATAGTCTCATAATAAAATCTGTTACTTATATACTTTCGTTGTTGCTCTTTACAATACAACGAAAGTATGCTACGATGTAGCCGTTCGAACAACAACAAAGACAAAAAAGGTGATCCTGTTGAAATTTTCCAGCCGTATGACCGTGGCCATCCATATCCTGCTGTATCTGGAAGAATATGAAAAAGAAGAGAAAGTAACCTCTGAAGTCCTTGCTGATACGACCGGTGTCAATGCAGTCAATATACGCAAGACGCTGCAACTCCTGAAGAAAGCCGGGTTCATCGAGATTCGCAGAGGGACTGGCGGTGCCTGCCTTAAAAAAGCGCCTGGAGATATCACTGTGAGGGATATCTTTGAAGCCGTAGAGGATTCTACAGGAGAACTGTTCCATATGCATGAGCACCCGAATACGAACTGTCCTGTTGGAAAATCAATCAAAGGAGTGCTGGACAAGCATCTTACTGCATGGAAACAACTGCTGTTGCAACAGATGCAGGAAGTCACTCTGGAAAATTTATTTATAGAGATGCAGGACGAGATGAAGAAACATGAGTGAGGAGGAACGTTTGTGAAGATGAGAAATATGAAGAAAATGATGACCCTGATACTGGGGCTGAGCCTGGTTACAGCTATGTCTGCCGGCCCTGTCTTTGCTGCGGATAAGATGCCGGCGTTCAAGAATAACAAACAGATGGTCGAATATTTCTGGAATGAAGTATTCAATAAGCACAATACATCTGTCATAGACAGTCTGACAGCACCGGGATATATTCAGCACAGCCCCGGCTTCCGCGACGGGCGTCAGGCTTTTGAAGATGGTATCAACGGTTTCCTGAAAGAATTTCCTGAAAGCAAAGCGGAAATCAAGCATATCGGTGCCGACGGAGATCTTGTATTCATCCATAACCATATTACGCTGAATGCATCAGACCGGGGACAGGCGGCAGTCGATATTTTCCGTGTCAAAGATGGGAAAATCGTGGAACACTGGGATGTCATCCAGGATATCCCGGAAAAAGCAGAAAATAACAATACTATGTTCTGATTGGATCTGCCGGGAGCATAAAAAAACTGGCATGGAGCATGTAGAGCATGTCCTGTGCCAGTTTCTCTTACTTTGAAAGGCTATTATTTTGTTTTCTTTACATTTTCGCCATAAATAGTTTTCCAGTCATTTTTCATGGAAATAGTATTCCAGCCGTTTTCGTCGGATGTCTTCTTATCCCGTTCCGCCCGTTCAGGACGACCGTATTCACGTTGTGTATCATCGCAGAGCACATTGAAGACTTCAGCTTTATAGGGATTATCCTTTAAGGTATAGCGGAACATAGAATAATCGCCACTGCTGTTACCAAAGGCCAGTACAGGCTGGATTCCGATTTCACGGACGATAGAGGATACTTTATTCATCTTTTCATTGACCCGGTCCAGTGTACCATACTGAATGGTGTCATCGTATGTCATCTGGTACGAACCGCCGGCTGTATCTCCCTGATGAGAAGCGACAATCTGTGGATCGGAACCGATGATGTTGTTTGGCGCAATATGGATGACGTCACGGGTTAGGGCACGGACGAGGGGACGGTCCGAAGCAGAGACGATGTAACACGTAAAGTCATTGGACTGCAGATAGGAAATGACTTCCACCATAGGCATATAAAATGCTTCGCCATAAGTCAGGTTGGTCAGGCCGATGACCGGCTTTTTCATGAATCCCTGTGCATAGGCGTCCAGAGATTGCGGTGTCATTCCGGCCAGCCCGGCGTATAATTTGTTGTATAAATTATTGTCGATTTCCGGCGGAACAGGTTTGCGCTGGGAAATGGCATCCCAATAGTCCCTGGCAAACTGTTTGTCTTCAGCCGATACCTTGCAGTCGGGATCGTGAAGGACCCGGTCCGCATAAAAGACGCCATCTGTGTAGGACGGTGTCCGTTCACCTAAAAGAGTCCCATCCATATCGAAGACGGCCAGGCGGTGTTCCACAGGAATGAAATTGGAACTCTTTGGATTGGTTACATCCTTTACATACGATACCAGTTTTTCCTTAGCGGCGGAATCGCGGTTCCAGTACTGAAAATTTCCCGATTTATTGACGTGGATGGCTGCCAGCTCAGCCCGGCTGGCGCCTTCAATCGTTCCCGTCATGCTAAAACTGGTTAACATAACCGCGACGGCTAAAATGGATGCAAAGTGTTTCCTTTTCAAACTAATCACCTCATGTTGTGGAATTTGTACTCATTATAACATGAGAAATAGCTACAAACAACCAGGACAGATAAAATAACTACTGTCCTATTTTGCTTACGTTTCCATACCATAACCTGGAATAGCATAAACACGATAAGGAAGGTGAATTTCTTGGACAAAACCACATATTCTATTGACGGGAGAGACTGCCTCCTGTATTTGACAGGTAAGCCGGCGTATATACTGGTCCAGCCTGTCGATGACCACGACCGGGAAGTACTGGATGAGCAGGTTAGAGCTATTGCCGGAGCATCTCCATCCCCTTTCGGGTTTGTGGCATTTCCTGTAACGGACTGGAACGAAGAATTATCTCCCTGGGATAGTCCGGCTGTTTTTGGCCCGGATGATTTCGGGCATGGTGCGGCGGAAACTCTGCATTTTGTAGAAAATGAGCTTCTGCCTGCTGTCCGGACACAATTTCACTTGTTTGACGAAGTACCTGTCATATTAGGCGGCTATTCTCTGGCAGCTCTCTTTTCTTTGTGGAGTGCCTGGCAGACTGATACCTTTTCGGCGGTCGCCGCTGCTTCCCCTTCCGTCTGGTTCCCTGGCTGGCTGGAATATGCCCGTCAGCAGCAGCCAATGACGAAAGCCGTATACCTGAGCCTGGGTGATAGAGAAGAACGAACGCGGAACCCTGTCATGGCCACTGTAGGGGACAGTATCCGTCAGTTGCATGCCCATCTGGAAATGCTGCCCCGTATCCAGACCACATTAGAATGGAACAAAGGAAATCATTTCCAGCATACAGGTCAGCGGTGTGCTAAGGCTTTTGTCTGGTGTATGTCGGAATTTGTAAAAATGCAATAAAACAAAAATTGTGAATCCAGATGATCTCATACGGGCAAAGGTCCGTCTTCCAGTCGGGGGATAGGATGGTGTATACTAAGTAAAGAATAACTGATGAGGAGGTATATCGAATGAACGTAGAATTTGAAGGGAAGAAGGCGTGCATCGCGCCGGAGGTGTATTTATCATCGGGACATATGATGAAAATGGCGTACCTAATGCTATGAATGCAGCCTGGGGTGCCCAGTCGGATTATGGCGAAATCACGCTCTTTCTGGCAAAGCACAAGACAACGGAAAACATCAGGCACACGAAGGCCTTTACTGTAGCCTTTGCTACGAAAGATACGGTGGACATTGCCGATTATTTCGGTGTAGAAACGGGTAATAAGGTAAATAAGATAGAAAAAGCAGGCTGCCACGTCCACAAAAGCCTTCATGTCAATGCTCCGATTATCGAAGAATTTCCGGTCACTCTGGAATGTGAATGCACCAGCTATGATGATAACACGGGCATCCTCGTGGGCAGAATCGTAGCCCAGCAGGCTGATGAATCGGTCCTGACTGACGGCAAAATCGATTATGACAAACTGCAGCCCATCATCTTTGACATTTCTACCATGACCTATCGTCTGATTGGTCCTGTCGTAGGACAGGCCTTTCATGACGGATTAAAAATAAAAGGATAAGGTCTTCAGACAACCTCAAAAAGCCGTGCATGAAGTGACATCATGTACGGCCTATTTTTTTCTCACGTATATCTTTTATTTCTTCACTTCCCAGTCGGAAATGCTGCTTCACCGTATGAAACAGAATGAGACGACTCATGGGGAAACAGTCAGACGACAAATGGAAGACCTGAAGGACTGTCAGATGAAATTAGAAAAATTACTGGAGGAATGACAGTAGCATTATCTGCCCGGATCGTAGGTCCTCAGTGATTCCTGGATGCCCTGTATGAGGGCGTCGATAATTTCATTGGATGGCTGTGCATGGAGCTGTACATAGCCAATCTGAGCCTGTACGGTGAGGCCTGACAGGGGAATGGCGGTGATGGCAGATGGCATGACTGCCGGGATGAGGTAGCCTGTGCCGATGTTCAGGCAATCCGTACTGGCCAGGAGATTATTGGTCGTCCCCCTGTCGTACGAATAGATGATTTTGTCATGATCATCCAGCGTGACCAGTTCTTCGTCGGCGTATCTTGTGGCTGCGGACTGGGCATACTGGATCAGGGGATAGGGCCGTATGTCGTCCAGCGTTACCGACTGGCGCCGGGCCAGGGGATGATGGATATTCATGAACACATGGGGAATGACAGGGCATAATACGTGGAACGAAAGGCCCCATTTGTCCAGTACCTGGTGGATGTAATGGCTGTTTTCCCCGGTGATGGCGACGATACTGAAGGCGCTCTTTTTCAGGTATACATCTTCCAGTGCCGTGATGGTTTCCGTTTCTTTCAGGGAAATAGTGTAGCGTTCCTGCTGAAAGGTGCGGAGAAAATGGATGAAGGCATCGATGACAAAGGCATAGTGCTGACAGGATATCTGCAGGTGGAGCCGTGTCACATCGTTCTTTATGAGATAATGGTTGCGCAGTTCGTCGGCATCGGCAATGACTTTATCTGCCAGCTGTAAAAATTCGATGCCTTCTGCCGTCAGGCTGACACCGCGGCGGGAACGCTCAAAGATAGTAATGCCAAATTCCTTTTCCAGGTCCCGTATGGCTTCGGACAGACTGGGCTGGGATATGTACAGATGGACGGCTGCCTGGTTCATGGAACGGCAGCGGGCGATTTCTTTTACGTATAACAACTGTTGCAGACGCATGGTTGCACCTCTTCGTGTAATAGGGGACACCTATTACTGATAAAATATTTCTTATTAGAAAAGTAACTCGTTTTATGATACTATAACCGCATAGGCAGGTCAATGAATGTATGATGGACAGACTTATTGGATACCTAAAAATATGCAGTGCTGTCTCATCGACTTTATCTATTATATGATGCCTGATGAGGGGGAATAGTCATGAGTACGAGTCATCTTACCACTGAGTTGTGCCGGGCGGGGGAACATGAACTGGCCAAGGAAATAGCGGAATCGGTATCGGTTCCGAAAGTCATTCCTATTTATATGAGCAGCGTCTTCAGCTTCGACGATGTGCCTACGCTGGACAGCGTTTATGAAGGCAAAAAATCCGGCTATGTGTACAGCCGCATGGCAAATCCGGGCCTTGATGCGGCTCAGGATGTACTGCGGGCTGCTGAAGGCTCCGATGGGGCTATCGTCTTCAGCGCCGGCATGGCAGCTATTATTACGACTATCATGAGCAATGTAAAAAGCGGCGATCATATCGTATCGTCCCCGGTCCTGTATGGCGGTGTCTACGATTATTTTGCCAATGAACTGCCGCGGTGGGGTGTAACCGTTGATTTTGTCGATTTTGATACAGAAGATATAGAAGCCCATATCAAACCAAATACGAAGCTTGTCTATACGGAAACGATAGCCAACCCGCTCATGGAAGTCACGGATATCCGCAAAGCGGCAGCTGCCGCTCATGCGCATGGGTGCAAGCTCGTCGTAGATAATACCTTTGCCACACCGGTCGTCTGCCGGCCACTGGAACTGGGTGCCGATATCGTCGTCTACAGTGCTACCAAGTACCTGGGCGGACATAGTGATTTTACGGGCGGTGCCGTCTGCGCTGGTGCAGCAGATATTGCCAATATTCAGAAATATGCTACGTTATACGGTGACCTCCTGAGCCCCTTTGATTCGTTCCTCCTGACGCGCAGCATGCGCACTCTGGAACTGCGTGTCCGCCAGCACAGTGAAAATGCCCTGAAAGTGGCTCAGTTCCTGGAACAGCATCCCAAGGTGGAAAAAGTATATTATGCGGGCCTTGAAAGTTCGCCGTATCATGACCGGGCCATTTCCCAGTTTACCGATGCCATGTGCGGCGGCATGGTGAGTGCTGACATTGCCGGTGGTGCCAAAGGGGCGGAAGATTTTATTGCCGCCTGCCAGTACATCAAATTCGTACCGAGCCTGGCCAGCTTCTCGACGACGCTGTCCTATCCGGTCAAGACCAGCCATCGGGCCTATCCGCCGGAAGAACTGAAGAAATGCGGTATCTCTGTCAGCATGATCCGCTTCTCCATTGGCATAGAACATGCTGACGATATCATTGCCGATATGGACCAGGCGCTCAGCAAAATCTGATAGAGGTCTGAGCTGCAGTAGAAAAATTTGAGGTTTTAAGATTTCACTAAAAATTGAACCATTCATACGTAAAGAGTAAAAGAGATTGTCTTCGAAGGACAATCTCTTTTTTCAATTTGTGCTGTCTATATTATCATTGTTACCATACTGTCCATTCAAGAAAAACATAATATAAAAAATATAAATAATGCAAATAAGATATAGAAAAAGTCAATAAATTTGTGACAAATACTGATATTTGGTATATGATAGAGATATAGAATCAGTTGTTACTTTATTTATTGATAAGTAACAAGAAGTTATTTGGCGATGAATTATTGGGAATTACGTGAATCCATATAATGAAGTTATACCTGAACCGGTCAAAAATTGTCCATTGGGGGGGGGACTTTACACTTTGGTGATGATATCGCCAGTATCGGAAAATAACGAACGGGTTTAAATGTCAGGCCAGGACCAGAAAATGGCATAGCGCACCATGGAAGGCCCAATAAAGAAACAAAGTGTGATGATTAAACAGCGTGTTAGTAAGAAATAGGAGTGTATACAATGGCACAGACGACGATTTGCATCCGTTTGGATGAGAATTTGAAGAAAGAATTTGAACAGTTTTGTAGCTCTACAGGGATGAGTATGTCAACAGCGATTAATATTTTCATTATGAAATCCGTACGGGAACAACGGATTCCCTTCGATATTACAGCCAAGGACGAGACGAAGAAATCGTGACTTTTGTAAGCGGGTGGTACGATGTATGATAGCCATTAAATTAATAATACCACAATAATACCATATTATAGTTAAACATTCGGCTTAGAAACCACTATAATACCATAATATACAGGGAAAAAGAGCATTTTATGAAATTGCCTGATGGAAAATTTCATAAAATGCTCTTTTTTTTATAAATTTTTTATGCAATATTTTATTAATATGTTGTGCATACAACATATAGATTATTTATCATAAAATGAATAAATATATCGTAACAAAACGATGTAATGACAACTGTAAATGAAAGTAAAATGGCTAAATGAAGCCTTTTCATCATATAAGATACGTGCTATAATTCCTTAGCCTTAAAATTGTATAATACGTATAAAAATGCAATAAAATTAAAGGTGGTGTAATAAAAAACTATAGAAAATCTGCGCGTATTATAAAATCGTTACAAACAAAGGATGCGTAATTTTATGAACAAAATATTTAAAGTCATTTATAACAAAACAAAACATTGTTACGTCGTCGTCTCAGAATTGGCTAAAAGTCACTGCAAAACGGCAGGTAGTCATACGACAAGAAATAAAACAGCATTGACGGCAGCTGTGCTGCTGGCGTTGGGAACGTTCTCGTTTTTGGGGATGCCGACGGCACAGGCGGATGCGGATGCGCATAATAACGATTTTATAGGAGCCAATGATTACTACTGGTATTGGGATGCGAAAGCAAAGAAGTGGGAACAGCAGACATATCGTGACGCTTTGATTGGACATCTCCCACGGAAGAATCTGCCGAACAATGAAGGAGCTGGAGCCAAGGAAACAGGTTCAGTTGCAGCAGGCTTATATGCACAGGCAGGAATGCAGACCGTTACCATCGGCAATCGCAATGCAGGTCAGTCAAGGGGCAGTGTATTCATCGGCGAACATAGCGGGTATGATGATAAAGCTAGTAATGTACCAAAGGGCTCGAGTAATAACTATGTGACTTCTGTTGGTTTCCAGTCTGATGCAACAGGCTGGGGCTCCATTGCAATTGGTTCCAATGCAACAGCAGAGAATACAAAGAAGACTGACACTGCAGTAACAATGACAGGAAACACGGATGAAGATAAGAAGAACGGCATTTATGAAATAGAGAAAAATCCGACGATTGACGGCGCTTCTGTCGCTTTAGGCTACGGTGCTCATTCAAAAGATGGCAACATCGCCATTGGTGCATACTCTGAGGCAACTACGGATCTCAGTGCCGATACCAGTGACAAAGCGAAATCCTATTTAACAGGAAAGACTGCAACGTCCTATGTATCCGTAGGCAATAAGGAAAAACAGCTACAACGCCGCATCACCAATGTCGCTGACGGTGCCGCTGATTCTGATGTAGCTACTATTGGGCAGCTGAAAAAAATGTCTGAGAAAGCAGGTGTCTACAATGAAGGCTGGGGCATTAAGATTGGCGACTACACGAAGAAAGATGCCAATGGAACTGAGACCACAGTGAAAAACGCCATCAGTGTAGATCGCAACCTGGGAACGAATTTGGATACGACAGGGCATGTACATCTGGATGTCAGCAAGACAGGATTAGTTCTCGGTACAGTTGTGGATGGAGCACCAGGAACAGACGTGGATTTGCATTATGGTGCTACCGGTGATTATGCGGTAACTGTTGGTGGCGGTGCAAATACTGCTTCAGGAAAAGCGAGCGTTGTTATTGGTGGCTCTGGAAATACAGCATCCGATGAAGCGGCTGTATCCAGCGGTGGTAGTTCTAATGTAGCTTCCGGCAGCATGGCAGCTGTCTATGGAGGATTTGACAATGAAGCCAGTGGAACATATGCATCGATTTTTGCCGGAGCGCAGAACAAGGCATCCAATATGTGGACAACCGTTGGTGGCGGTGCATTAAATGAAGCTAGTGGGATATATGCATCCGTCTGGGGCGGATCTGGTAATAAGGCAACGGATAATTCTGCAGCTGTTTATGGAGGCTTAGGAAATTCTGCTTATGGTCCGTATTCCGCTATTTTAGGTGGTGGCTCCAATAAAGCTGGAGGTGCAGCTGTTGTTAGTGGCGGCGCAAGTAATGAAGCGGCAGGTGTGGAAAGTGCTGTTTTGGGTGGCGTAGGCAATATTGTGACAGGAGCTAATGCTACAGCTGTGGGCGGCGCGAAGGGAAGCGTCAATGGTGTTGGCTCGGTAGGAATCCTTGGCGGTTCGACGGGAATCAATGCGCCTTTTACTTTAGCGGCTGGGTATCAGTCTACCGTAACTGACACAGGTGTTACAAGTACACCTATTACTGAAGAAGAAGCTGAAAAATTCCAAGAAGAAGGTACACATCCGGGCCTTCTTGTAGGCAGCAATGATCCTAACAATCTTAGCTTCAAGATTCTTGATCATTTTGCTACTGCTGTTGGTTACCAGGCAACAGCTGATGAAGCACAGACTGTGGCCTTTGGTCATGACAAAGGCGATACGTACTATGGCACGACTACTTATAAATGGAAGCAGAAAGCTACGGTTAAAGATGGTCATTATTACGATGAATATGGTAGTGAAATTAATGAAGATTCCTATAAATCTTTGATGAATGCTGATGGCACATGGAATGACTATAGCCAGCCAATAGCCACGGTTGAAGAAAAGAAATATGATTCTGCTTACTATAACCGCCTCGTCAAAGTCGCAGATGGCATTGAAGACCATGATGCTGTTGTCATGGAACAGCTGAAAAATGCTTCTGATGTGGGCAGTAAGATCAAAGTCTATCAGACGGATGAAAATGGAAACATAAAGTTTGATAAAAACAACAACCCCATTGAAGATACAAGCGCTGAGGCAGAAACAAAGAAAACGGCTGCACAGAAAGCTAGTGAAGATGCTTGGGGCAGCGCAATCGGTACCGGCAAGGTGGTGGATCCTAATGCAAAGGACAAAGATAGCAACGGGTCTGGACAGCTCGTCACTGGCGGCACGGTCTATAATGCCCTTCAGCAGCAGAAAACGGATTTGACGGATGCTTTATCTGTCAATGCCGGTTGGGGTATTGATGTTGATAAGACAAAAAATAATACCATCAGTGTCAAGCACAACCTGAGCTCGGGGGACTCAGCGTATGCTGATACCGATGCTACAGGCCTCATTCTGGGCGGTTCCATCAAGGAAAGAAAGGCTGATAAGAAATACGGCGCAGCAACTGCATCTTCTGTAATCGTGGGGGCTCAAAATGCCCTGGCTTCCAACGATAACAGCGTTGTTGTCGGTGGATTGGATAATGTTGCTTCCGGAGCCAATTCCACCGTTGTTGGCGGCGACAATAATAAGGCAAGCAGAAATCAGTCTGCCGTATTCGGCGGACGCGATAATACAGCTTCGGGAATTACCTCAACAGCAAGTGGTGGTATCATGAATGTCGCTAATGGCCAGAATTCAACTGCTGTTGGTGGTACTTTCAATTATGCATTAGGAACTGGGGCAACGTCTGTTGGCGGTTATGGTAAAGATTATACTACTGGTTATAACAGCAGTGTCAATGGCAGCTATTCAGTCGGTATAGCAGGTGGTTCTACAGGTGATAAGGCAGATTATTCATTGGCTGCCGGCCGCCAGGCTGTGGTAACCACGGAAAATGGCACGGCTGTCGGCTATCAGGCTACAACCGATGAATCCGGGACAATCTCTTTTGGCCATGACGCTGGTGATGTATCCGGATATACAGTAACCTGGAAGCAGCGGACCGACGGCAAGACCAATGCAGATCTTACGACCAATGACTATACCCAGGCTCCGGAATCTGTAACAGCTACTACTTATACAGATTCCTACTACAACCGTCTGGTCAAAGTGGCTGAGGGCCAGGATGACCATGATGTGGTAGTGGTGAAACAGCTGAAGCAGTATGCCCAGAAAGATGCGGGCAATATCGGTAGCAACATCAAGGTTTATACGACGGACAAAAACGGCAATTCCGTTGAGGATACAGATGCATCCACAGCGGCTCAAAAAGCGAATGAAAACCTCTGGGGCACAGCTATCGGCACGGGCAAGATTGCTGATTCCAAAGCAACAAACGCTGCCGACAACGGTTCTCAGCAGCTGGTTACCGGTGGCACGGTCTACACCTACAACGCTCCGGTTGCAGAATCTGGCAAGACGCTAAACTATGTTTCTGCAGATAAAACGACAGGCCAGAACCTGACTGCTCTTGACACCCAGGTAAAAGCCAATGCGGATACCCTGAACGATTCGACCCACAATATCAAGTACTACTCTGTCAACAGTACGAATGCTCCTACCTTTGGCCTTAATGTCTACACCAATGAAAAAAATGACGGAGCAAGTGGCAGAGCCAGCCTGGCCGCCGGCTTTATCACCCATGCGGATGGCTTGGCTTCTACGGTAGCCGGTTCCTATTCCGGTATTTACAATAAGGGAACTGTATCAGGCACTGATTTCCGCGGAGCGGCAGCGCTGTCCCTTGGTACGGTCAATATCAACAGGAATATGGACACAACAAAGCCCTACAGCGGCGTCGCCAACAGCCTCATCGGGCAGGCGAATGTGACCACGGATTCCAACGCGGCCATCATCCTGGGTGCAGGCAACACAGTCAAGGACTCCTATCGGACTATCAGCAACTTGAATTTGTCAGGAGATATGACAGCTGCACTGAAGGAAGCCGTTCCTGGGAGTGGCGGTCAGGTCATGGTCATGGGCGGCGGCAACTCTGTTGAAAATGCCTATATGACCCAGGTCACCGGCGTTGGAAACACCGTTACCGGCAGCGGCGATGCCTATGATGCGGATAAATCTTCTCAGCTGAACTATGTGGAAGGGTTCTACACCACCCTGACCAACGGGAAGAATGACTACCTGATCGGGGCTCACAATACCGTAACCGGGGACAGCACTGATACGAACAAGTCCAATATCGTCTTTGGGGATAATCACACCCTGACGAATACAAAGAACAATATTATTGTGGGTTCCGCTGATAATGTGGATACTACGACCGTTTCTGACGTGGTCTCCATCGGCCATAATGCAAAAGTGACCAAAGAAGGTGGCGTGGCTATTGGCAGCGGTTCTGAAGCAACGACAGCAGCCGGTGTTGCCGGGTATGATCCCACTGGTGCAACAGCAGATACTACAGCTGCATGGACGTCCAAGAAGGCGGCTGTATCCGTTGGTACAGCAGATGAAACTCGTCAGATTACTGGCGTGGCTGCTGGTAAAGAGGAAACCGATGCCGTCAACGTCGCACAGTTGAAGAAACTGAACGGCATGAAGGCTAATGTGAATGCAGATAACATCGGGAAGAACCTGAATCATAAAGCAGATGGCACAGCTGTCACGGATGAAGATAAGACAGTCAATGAAAACGCCTGGGGTGCAGCTATAGGTACGGGCAGCATCGCAGCTGATAACGGTCAGCTGGTAACAGGCAAGACGGTCTATGCGTACAACAAACCGGTCGCAGCCGAAGGAAAGACGCTGAACTACGTTTCTGACACCATGACGACAGGCCAGAACCTGACTGCTCTGGATACACAGATCAAGACGAATGCCGATAATATTGGTACGAATACGACGAACATCTCGAACAATACAGAAAACATCACGAACCTGAAGAACCTGTCGAATATCACCGAAGCAGGTCAGACCGTCATCAAGAACCTGGCCAAAGGTTCAATCGGAATGGAAGATGGCAGCCACACGAGCGTATCCCATAGGGATGTGAATGGGGTTGAAACCTATAAGGTGGATGTGACAGTTGATGGTCAGGTAGCTGAAAATAATACGGGAATCGTCAATGGCGGTACGGTCTATAGTGCTTTGCAGGATGTCAAAAATCAGACGAGTGCGGATTTGGCAAACAAGGCCAATGTGGATGCCTCCAATATCGGGAAGAACCTGAATCATAAAGCAGATGGCACAGCTGTCACGGATGAGGATAAGACAGTCAATGAAAACGCCTGGGGTGCAGCTATAGGTACGGGCAGCATCGCAGCTGATAACGGTCAGCTGGTAACAGGCAAGACGGTCTATGCGTACAACAAACCGGTCGCAGCCGAAGGAAAGACGCTGAACTACGTTTCTGACACCAAGACGACAGGCCAGAACCTGGGCAGTCTCGATGCACAGGTAGGCACAAACACCGGAGATATTTCCAACCTGAAAAACCTGTCCAATATTTCTTCTGCCGGGGAAACTGTCATCAAGAACCTGGCCAAAGGTTCAATCGGGATGGAAGACGGCAGCCACACGAGCGTATCCCACCGGGATGTGAATGGCGTCGACACCTATAAGGTGGATGTGACAGTTGATGGTCAGGTAGCTGAAAATAATACGGGAATCGTCAATGGCGGTACGGTCTATAGTGCTTTGCAGGATGTCAAAAATCAGACGAGTGCGGATTTGGCAAACAAAGCCAATGTGGATGCTTCGAATCTCACCCCTGATAACGTGACAAAGTGGCAGGAAAAGCTCGGCAACGGCGAGGTGGTATCTGGAAACAAGGGCCTTGTAACTGGGGATACTGTTTTCAAAGCAGTAGATACCAAAGCCAATAGAGATGGCTCTAATCTGACTGATGAAGAAGCTGATAGTTTCTCTGAAAAGATTGCTAGGGGCGAAGTCAAAGCCGGTGAAAATCGTGCTGTTTCCGGTGATGCTGTCAGCCAGGCTATCAGTAAAGTAACGGGTGATATGAATACCCAATTGGATGGCAAGGCGAATACGTCTCTGGATAATATCACGAAAGATGGTCAGACAGTCATCAAGAAACTGTCGCAGGATGCAGTACAGGTCAAGGCTGGCGACGACCATATTACGATTGATGCAAAAACGGATGAAACGACCGGCAACAAGACCTATACGATTTCTGCCAAAGACGGCAAGGTCGCTTCCGGCGATACGGGTTTGATTTCCGGCGGCACGCTCTACAACGAAGTCCATGTCGATAAGGACGGCTCTTACATCAGAAGTGGTAATACGGTCGGCCAGAACCTGTCTGCTCTGGATTCGGGCCTCAAGACGACGAGTGACCTCATCCACACGAATACTAAAGGTGACACTATCCAGATTGGTGGCAACAGCACGGCCACGAAGATTGATGTCAGTGGTAAGGACAAGGATGGCAATACTACAGGCCGCGTCATCACCGGCCTCGTGACAGATGGCAAAGATCTGACCAGTGCGGCAAATGTCGGCTATGTCAACGGTATTACCAGTGCTAATACACAGCAGATTTACCGCGATATGAACAATGCTTACAGCCGTCTGGATACGAATATTAACAGAGCGGCAGCCGGCAGCAATGCCCTGGCAGCCCTCCATCCGCTTGATTTCGATCCAGCTGATAAAGCCAGCTTCGCTGTAGGCTACGGCCATTACCATAACGCTAATGCTGCTGCTATCGGTGCTTTCTACCAGCCAAATGCCAACACCATGGTCAACATGGGTATTTCCCTTGGCAACGGCGACCCGGGCTTCAATGCCGGAGTCTCCTTCAAACTGGGAAAAGGCTCCGCATACAACGGTGTCAGCAAGGCCGAAATGGCACAGACTATCCATGATCAGGCTGAAGAAATCTCGGCTATCAAAGCAAATGATGCAGCCAAGGATAAGCGAATCGATGCACTGGAAAAAGAAAACCAGGAAATGAAGAAACAGATTCAGGAAATCCTGTCCCGCCTGAATGGGTAAACCGTACGTGTCTGCATAACGAAAATAGAACAGACAAAAAAGAAACCAGCCATAGCGCGAAAAATCGCGTTATGGCTGGTTTCTTTAGCGGTGGCCTTTTATTCTGAATTCCCATATAATTCAGAAAAGTATAACATGGCAAAACGCTTTTTCTCTATACTGCAAACGACAAACTATTCCTTACTTAACCGTATTTTTCAATGTACCGATGGAAGAGATGGAAATTTCTACCGTATCGCCGGAATGGATATAGCGGGGCGGTTTGAAGCCGGCACCGACGCCCGATGGCGTGCCCGTCGAAATAATATCGCCGGGCTGGAGTGTCGTGCCCTGGGAGAGGGTGGATATGAGCGACGGGATGGGGAAGATGAATTCTTCCGTCGAGGCATCCTGACGGACTTCGTCATTGACTTTGGTCACGATAGTAAAGGCATCGGGGGCCGCATCGCGCAGCAGGATACAGGGGCCCATGGGGGCAAAGGTATCGAGACTTTTGCCATGGAACCACTGGCCGTGGTTGCGCTGCAGGTCACGGGCAGTTACATCATTCATGATGGTGAATCCGTAGACGTGGTTCATGGCTTCACTGACAGGGATATCCTTGCCGCTGGTGCCGATAATGACGGCCAGTTCTCCTTCATAATCCAGTTCTTTCGTTACCTGCGGATGGGAATCGATGGTATCTTCCGGGCCGATGACGCAGGTCGGGGCTTTAGTGAAAAACTGAGGATATTTTGGCAGGGAATCGAGCTTTTTCTTGTGGAATTCTTCGATGTGTTCGGCATAGTTTTCGCCGACACAGAAGATATTTTTTGTAAGATGCGGCAGAGGTGCCAGAATGTGAATCGTTTCCAGCGGTCTGGCTTTTACAGCCTGGGTCTTTTCATTCTGTTCGAGAGCATCGGCCAGAGCCAGCAGGCCTTCATTTCCCTGCTGGACAAATTCTGCCAATGTTTCCGGAAGGGGAGTAAAGAACGCTTCTTCCAGAGCGATGGCGCTGTATACTCCTGTTTCTTCGGCATCCAGCACGCCCCACTGGACAAATCCCAGGTCTTCAAAGGTAATCAGTTTTTTTATCATCATAGCTATCTTCTCCTTGTCGTATTTGTTTTATTATATCATATTCATGACGTCATGTATTCTCTGTGCCTGCAGGAGAACAGCTTTCTTTCAGCAGCCGGATAAAGGTTTCGCACGGCTTGGTGAGAAGTTGATATTTTTTCCAGGCAATGAGACAGGAAAAGGAGATGGCCGGCTCCAGGGGAACAAAGGCCAGATCCGGTGTATGGAGCTGGAAGAGCTCGTTGATTCCGATGGCACTGGTAATGCCTGTCCGGATAAGCTGAGCCGCATTGGCAATGAGGTCGAACCGTCCGACAATCTGCAGGTCTTCCGTTGTCACCTGTCCCCCGGACCAGGCACGGACATCAAAGGCGGCTGTTGCCGTCCGTGAAGACGTGAGCAGGGGAATATCTTTCAAGATGTCCGGGGTAATAGCCGGAAGATCAGCCCACGGGCTGTCACTGCGGGTAATGATTCCGACCGTATTGGTTTCAGGCAGACGAATGTATTCGTATTTTTCCGGATTGAACGGCTCGATGAACAGGGCAAAGTCAATGAGTCCATGGACTAGTCGTTCTTCCACCGTATCGGCATTTCCCGTAAAGAGTTCGCACGTGATACCGGGATGCTGATGGTGCATCCTGGCAAAGGCATCGGTCAAGAAATGGATGACCGGTGTTTCTCCGGCGCCAATGCGGATACAGCCGGTCAGTTCCAGCTGGTCATTGCTGATTTCCGCTTCGGTCTGACGGACAAGGGACAGGATTTCTTCGGCCCGCTGTCGGAGGTGGATTCCTTCTTCCGTCAGATGGGTGCTGCGGTTGGTCCGGACGAACAACTGCTTGCCCAGTTCTTCTTCCAGATCGGCCATCTGCCGGGATAATGTGGGCTGGGTAATATGCAGCATATTGGCGGCGCCGGTCATGTTTTCCTCTCTGGCCACAGCCAGAAAATAATGTAAGGTCCGTAGTTCCATAGCAACACTCTCCTTTCTCTTTCGTTTAGTATACGGCAGGTCTGTCCATTTGGCAATGCTTTTTACGTATGTCCAGAAATAAAATATAAGCGTTTTACATTTCAATTGCCGACTGCTAAGATAAACGCGTAGGGAATGATAGAAAAGGAGGCACAGATATGGCTTCAGATATGTGGGAAAGTCTGGCTGATACAGGTTGTTCCCGCGATTTCATCGAGCAATACCGGACACAGACGAGAGAGCAGCAGCTGCAATCTCTTCAGCGTCATCGGCGCTATCTGCTCGATTCAATCCACGATAAGCAGATTCAGCTGGACCGGTTGGACTATGTATTATATGTATTGCAAAAAAGAGGAGAACAACGAAGAGGAGACCAACGAAAATGACTATTGAAGAAATCAAAAAAACAAGTCCCTTTGCTATGGGTGGAGAAAATGTCAATTATGCCCAGTATTTTGACGGCACGAGTTATTTGAATATGCTGTCTTTGAAACAGGTCGTTGTAGGCAATGTTACTTTTGAACCGGCCTGCCGCAACCACTGGCACATCCACCATGCCAGTCAGGGTGGAGGACAGATGCTCTTAGTTACGGCCGGCCGTGGCTGGTATCAGGAATGGGGAAAACCGGCACAGGAACTCCACGCCGGTGATGTCGTGCACATTCCGGCCAACGTCAAGCATTGGCACGGTGCGGCTAAGGATAGTGCCTTCCAGCATCTGGCTATTGAAGTAGATGGGAGCGATACGGGTACGGAATGGTGCGAAGCCGTATCTGATGCTGACTACAATGATCTTCCGTAGGGGAGAGTATGAAACGGATGAATAAGATAAGACAGATTCTGGCAGCAGGACTGATTGGCATGACCGGGACCGCTGTTTGGGGAACAGGAGATGTATACGCTATGAGTACTACAGATAATCAGGTGAAAAAAGCCGTTAAGATTGTACAGACTGCAGGCCGGCAGCAGCTGGGGACCTTTGCTCCCGATTTTGCCCGCTATAATGATGACATTCTTTTCGGTGAAGTGTGGAGCAAGAACGATGTCCTGCCCCTCAGGGAACGGAGCATCGTCACCGTCTCGGCCCTCATCGCCCAGGGCATTACCGATAGTTCTCTGAAATATCATATGGAAACGGCCAAGAAAAATGGCGTCACTAAGGACGAAATGGCCGAAATCATTACACAGCTCGCCTTTTACAGCGGCTGGCCCAAGGCCTGGGCTGCCTTCGGCTATGCCAAGGAAGTCTACGGGGAGTAAATGTCTCTATTTGAAATAATCAGGAGGTAAAAAGCAGATGATGAAGAAAATTTTAATGCTTGCCCTGAGCAGTCTCATGGTCCTGGGCCTGGCTGCTTGTGGCCATCCGAACGGCGCCGATGCGTCTTCCAGCGCCTCAAAAAAGACGGATGCGGCGGCCCAGGCTCCGGCCAAGGGCAATGGCAAGACGCTGGTCGTCTATTATTCGGCTGGCGGTCATACCAAGAATGTAGCCAATTACATTGCCAAAGCGACCAACGGCGACGTCATGGAATTGAAGCCGGTCCAGGAATATACCGAAGCAGATTTGGACTACAATAACCGGGACAGCCGCGTCTATCGCGAACACGATGATGCCAGCCTGCGCGACATCCCTCTGGTCAAGGATAAGGCAGACAACTGGGAAGGCTACGATACGGTCTTCATCGGATATCCTATCTGGTGGGGGATCGCTGCCTGGCCGGTAGATACTTTCATCAAACACAATGACTTCAGTGGTAAGATGGTCATCCCCTTTGCCACGTCGGCCAGCTCCGGCCTCGGCGACAGCGGCAGACAGTTGCAGCAGATGGCTGGTGCGGGCAACTGGCTGGAAGGCAAACGATTCCCGTCCAATGTGTCGGAAAGTACGGTCCAGCAGTGGGTCCAGAGCCTGAATCGTTGATAGAAAAAGAAGGAGGTTGTCGCATTAAGCCATTTTTGGCTTCATGCGACAGCTCTCTTTTTTCATTCAAATAAGCATAGGTAAAAAGCATTGATTAATGAAGTACATAGGTATTTGTTATTTAATGGATAACCAAGTATACTGTAATCAAGCAATAGATAGAGATTCAAGAGCGTTGAAAAAGGAGTATATAACATGAAAAAACATCAGAAAGCCTTATTAGTAGCGGCTGCTTTGGTTGTCAGTACCTTTACTTTTTCTGGATTCGGCACGGGTGCCGCATATGCGGCGACGCCGGCAGCGGTTTTGCAGGCGGAATCGCAGATGAAACAGTCTTCCATCAGCGAATTAACGAATGATACACGGGTATTCAAAGTTGACCCCAAGATTGAAGCGAAGAATGTCCGCTTTCAGAACCGTTATGGTTTTGACGTCGCTGGCCACCTTTATTTGCCGAAAAACTTCAATGCCCAGAAGCAACATAAGGCCGTCGTCGTTTCAGGGCCTTTCGGCGCTGTCAAAGAACAATCTTCCGGCTTATATGCCCAGGAAATGGCGAAACACGGGTATGTCGCTGTCGCCTTTGATCCGTCCATGACTGGGGAAAGCGGGGGAACGCGCCGTAATATGGCTTCGCCTGATATCTTTGTAGAAGATTATAGTGCCGCTGTCGATTTCATCAGCAATTTGAAATTCGTCAATCCCGATAAAGTAGGGGCTATCGGCATCTGCGGCCTGTCCGGTATGGCCTTGACGGCGGCTGCCAATGACACGCGCATCAAAGCCGTCGCGACTTCAGCGATGTATGATATGTCCGACAGTATCCGCAATCACTATCAGGGAGATTACTATACGCCGGAACAGCGGGAAAAAGTGAAGGAACATCTGGCCGTTATGCGGGATAAAGAAGCAAAAGAAGGTCAGCCTATCCCGGGTTCGCATGAACTGGCCGTCGACGCCCAGGGATATGTTGTTTCTCATGACACAATGTTCCCGGACAAGCTGCCTGACGATGCCAATGATGTCGTCAAAGGCTTCTATGATTACTATGTAGGCCGGGCCTATCATCCGCGTTCCATCAATTCCAATACACTGGCCTGGGATTCGACGACGCCTTATAGGTTCTTCAACTTCTCTCTCATGGAACACATTAACGAAATCAGTCCGCGCCCGGTCCTGCTCATTACTGGTGAGAAAGCTCACTCGAAATACTTTGCCGATGCGGCCTATGCCAAATTGAAGGCGCCGAAACGGGAAATCGTCGTTCCCGGGGCTACGCACACCGATTTATATGACCAGATGGATAAGATTCCTTTTGCCGATTTGGTCCAATTTTTTGACGATGCCTTGAAATAAAGGTAAGAACATCAGAAAGGATCCTTTATATGCTATCTTTATCGCAGGCCTTGAAGCGCTGGGACCGGGAGCCGGTCATCGGCACGACAGCAGGCGAAATCGAAACGATGCGATTTTACAGCCGGCAGGCCCAGAAAATTACTATGGAAATCAACACACAGTACCACGAACCGGAAGAGCTGCGCCAACTTTTTTCACGGCTCATCGGCCGTCCTGTCGATGATACCTTTGCCTTCTTTCCACCATTTTATACAGATTTTGGCAAGAATATCCATATTGGCAAGCATGTCTTCTTCAATAGCGGCTGCAAGTTCCAGGACCAGGGCGGCATTTTCATCGGCGATAATGTCCTCATTGGCCATAATGTCGTCCTGGCTACGCTCAATCATCATCCCGACCCGGATAAACGGAGTGAGCTCATGCCCGGCCGGATCGTCCTGGATGAAGGCGCCTGGATCGGGGCCAATGCGACCATAACGGCTGGCGTTACTGTTGGCCGTTATGCCATCGTCGCAGCCGGCGCCGTCGTGAACCGGGACGTCCCGCCATATACCGTCGTCGGCGGCGTACCGGCTCACTTCATCAAAAACATTGAACATTGAGGTTTTACGGCGGGCTTATTTTTTCCGCCTCTTCCTTCAGGAGATGGATGAATTGCTGGGTCCCTTTGGAAAATAATTGGAATCGTTTCCATACGATAAACAAGGTATCTTCCAACAACGGGTCCAGGAGGCGGAAGCAGAGCGCCGGGTCATGGGGCGGTACGTTGATGATTTTTTCCAGCATGATGCAGGACCCCAGCCCTTCGCGGACCATGAGGGACGCATTATAAGCCAGGTTGTAAGTCGCTTGGATGTGCAGTTCGGCAAAGGGCTTTTTTATCCATGTCTGCAATTTGTTACCGTGGCTGTTGGCTTGTAATACCTGCTGGGACAGGATGAGGTTTTCCGTCCATAAGTCTTGCGGATGGATTATTTCCCTGGCTGCCAGCGGATGGCTGCGCTGCAGGAGGAGGCCCCAGTGGTCAGTGTATGGGCAGGACAGGACCTCATATTTTTCCGTATCGACATGGCCGTAGATGACGGCGACGTCGATGAGGCCTTTGTCCAGGGCTTCCATGATGGCTTGACCATCGCCGCTGGTAACGTGGAAATGGAGGTTCTTATAGCGGCTTTGCAGCTTATGGGCTGTCTGCATGATGAAGCGGACACTGTCGGCTTCGGCCGAGCCGATGCGGATATTGCCATTTAGTTCCGTATCGTCGCTGCGCAGTTCCTCTTCCGTATGACTGGCCAGGGAGAGGATTTCTTCAGCCCGCTTTTTCAGGAATAAGCCTTCTTCGGTGAGCGTAATGCGCCGGGGCCCGCGGATCATCAGTTCTTTTCCCAGCATCTCTTCCATGTCGCGCAGCTGCCGCGACAGCGTCGGCTGGGATAGGTGCAGGGCCTCGGCAGCATGGGTGATACTTTCTTCGCGGGCGACGGTGAGGAAATAATTGAGTACCCGTAAATCCAACATGAACAATACACCCTTTCTGAAACGATTGATTCCTATCTTTCATTTAGTATAAGGCCATTCTCTCGTCTTTACAATGTTCCTCGTGGGGATGGAATATAAAAATAACCATAGTGAAAAAGCATGGAATAATAAAATCCATAGGCATTTGATATATGTATGGGCTGTCGTATACTATAGTCAAGCAAGGGGGACTTGCGATGAATACGAAAACAGTTTCTTGTGCATTTAACATTCTAAGGAGAATAATTTACATGAAAAACAATATCTTAAAAAAAGTAATGGCAGTGACGCAGCACTAAGGGGAGGAGATATATTATGTTAGGAAATTTTAAATACCACAATCCGACGAAACTTTACTTTGGTAATCAATCTCTGCAATTTTTGAATCAGGAGCTACCTGAATATGGTCATAACGTCGTCCTCATCTATGGCGGCGGCTCTATTAAAAAAAATGGCATCTATCAGGCTGTCATGGACATCCTGACAAAAAATAACAAGAATGTAGTTGAGATTTCCGGGGTCATGCCTAATCCGACACTGAAGAAACTCTATGAAGGCATCGATATCGCCCGCCAGCATCAAGCTGATTTGCTGCTGGCTGTCGGCGGCGGTTCGGTCTGCGACTATGCCAAGGCGGTCGCCGTTTCTGTCCATTGCGACGAAGACCCGTGGGACAAATACTTCATCCGCTTTGAAGAACCGGATTGCCAGCTCGTCCCCGTAGGCTGCGTCCTCACTATGGCCGGTACGGGTTCGGAAATGAATGCTGGCTCGGTCATTACCAATAGCGATACGAAACAGAAAATCGGTCATGTCTTTGCCAGTGAAGAGGTGATGCCGAAATTTTCTATCCTCAATCCGCACTATACCATGACTGTACCGGAATACCAGATGAAAGCCGGTATCTATGATATTTTCAATCACATTTGCGAACAGTATTTCTCCGGCGATGACGATACGACCAGTGATTACATCAGTGAAGGCTTGATGCGGTCAGTCATCCATTCCAGCCGTATAGCTATAAAAAATCCCCAGGATTATGAAGCCCGCAGTAACATCATGTGGACGGCTACTTGGGCCTTGAATACCCTCGTCGCCTGTGGAAAGTCCAGTGACTGGATGGTCCACATGCTGGGACAGGCCGTTGGCGGCTATACCAATGCGACTCATGGCATGACACTGGCGGCCGTTTCCCTGCCGTATTACCGCCATATCCTGCCCTATGGCCTGCCTAAGTTCAAACGCTTTGCCGAAAACGTCTGGGGCGTCCAGGCAGTCGGTAAGACGGACGAACAAGTGGCGCAAGAAGGACTGGCCTGCATGGAGGCGTGGATGAAAGAAATCGGCGTCGCCATGTCGATTCGCGAATTGGGGGCTGACGAAACGATGCTGGACGAGCTGGCGGATGCGACGATGATCCTCGATGGCGGCTATAAGAAACTGGGCCGCCAGGAAATCATCGAAATTTTCAGAGAAAGCTTATAAGTCAGGGTACAGGGCATAGCATGGTAAAATCGTCTTGCTATGCCCTTGTTTATTAAAATCAGTCCATGAAATATGACTTTATAAATGCTTGGAAAAGTGGGAAAGACGTTGATATATGCTAGTGTTGAACCGATATTTATGATACAATGTGAGAGTATTATATTGTAATAGCGAGGAGCGACACTATATGGGTACTGAAATTGCAAAAAACTTTATTGAAAATTTCATTGATGAAGACTTCAAATCCAATAGATACGGACAGCGTTTTGTGACACGGTTTCCTCCTGAACCGAATGGATATCTGCATATCGGTCATGCCAAATCGATATGCCTGAATTTCGGGCTGGCCCAGAAATATGGCGGCATTACGAATCTGCGTTTTGACGATACGAATCCGACAAAAGAAACTGTCGAATACGTCGATAATATCATGAATGACGTAAAATGGCTGGGCTTCGACTGGGGCGACCGCCTGTACTTTACGTCGGATTATTTTGACATCCTGTACAACTACGCCATCAAGTTAATCAAGTTGGGCAAGGCCTATGTCGATGATTTGTCGAAGGAAGAAATCAAGGAATATCGCGGCACCTTCAATACGCCAGGCAAGGAAAGCCCGTACCGTAACCGCAGCGTCGAAGAAAACCTGCGCCTTTTTGAAGAAATGAAGGCTGGGAAATATGCCGATGGCGAAAAGGTCCTGCGTGCCAAAATCGACATGGCAAGCCCAAATATCAACATGCGTGACCCTGTCATTTATCGTATTTTCCATGCATCTCACCACCGTACAGGCGACAAATGGTGCATTTATCCTATGTACGATTTTGCCCATCCTGTTTCCGATGCGATAGAACGGGTAACTCATTCTATCTGCACCCTGGAATATGAAGACCACCGTCCTCTCTATGAATGGTGTATCCAGGACTGGGAAGACCCGGAAGGCCAGCTGCCCCGTCAGATTGAATTTGCCCGCCTCAATGTGACCAAGATGGTCATGAGCAAACGCAAGCTCCGTGTCCTCGTCGAAAAGGGTATTGTCAGCGGCTGGGATGATCCCCGTATGCCGACCATTGCCGGTATCCGCCGCCGTGGCTATACACCGGAATCCATCCGTGATTTCTGCGACCGCATCGGTGTGGCAAAAGCCGACAGCGTCGTCGATATTTCCCTCCTCGAATACTGCATCCGTGAAGATCTGAAGCTCAAGGCTCCGCGCATCATGACTGTCATCGACCCCATTAAAGTCGTTATTACGGATTATCCTGATGGCAAGACTGAAACCATTACGGCAGAAAATAACCAGGAAAATGAAGCCATGGGTACGCGTCAGATGACGTTCAGCAAAAACATCTATATTGACCGCAAAGACTTCATGGAAGAACCGGTAAAGAAATTCTTCCGCCTGGCTCCGGGCAGGGAAGTGCGCCTTAAATATGCATATATCATCAAATGCGAAGAAGTCATCAAAGATGCTGATGGCAATATCGTAGAAATCCATTGTAGTCATGATCCGGAAAGCATGAGCGGTACCGGCAAAAATGCCAATCGCAAGGTTAAAGGGACACTTCACTGGGTCAATGCTGATGATGCTGTCGATATCGAAACGAGGGTCTATGACTATCTGCTCAAAGATGCCGATACCGACGATGAAGAAGAAACGGACAGCAAGGATTTCCTCTCCCAGATCAATCCACACAGCCTAGATGTGTATCACAGCAAGGCTGAAGCCTGCATCAAACAGTATAAAGCAGGCGACCACTTCCAGTTCCTGCGTGAAGGATATTTTGTCATCGATCCCGATACGACAGAAGACCATATCGTCGTAAACCGTATCGTCGGCTTGCGGGATACATGGGCCAAGATGCAGAAGAAAAATAAATAAGAAACGGTAAGATTAAAATAAAGTGAGAAAATGGGCCGCCTTTTTTCAGTATATTAAAATTAACTGAGAAAACCGGCCTTTTTCTGTCTTATCATTGCGCTGTGAAGGCAATAACGGTATAATGAAGTCCGTAGCTACTGCAGAGGAGATGTACATATGAAAGTATTAGGTACACATAGTGTCCTGCTTTTTATTTTATTTATCGTCGTCGGCGGTATCCTGGGAGGCATCCTGGGAGAACTGCTGTCCCACGTCAGCTTCGGCAGTCTCATGCCTTTGCTGTCCCAGCATTATGAAATTTTTAATATCCAGAACGTTAATTTGAACTTATATGTCATGCAGATTCAGTTCGGCATTCATTTTGCCCCCAATCTGCTGAGTATTCTTGGCATTATTCTGGCGTTTCTTATTTTCCGCCGGTTATAATTGTATATAAGGAGGTTTTTGTTATGCTAATTCTGGCTTCCGCTTCGCCAAGGCGCCGGGAACTGCTGTCCCAAATCGGTGTGGCCTATATGGTCAATCCCAGCACCTATGAAGAAGATGTACCCAAAAAGAAGGATCCCGCGAAATTTGTCCTGGCCCAGGCACTGGGCAAAGCCAATGATGTATCGGCAAAATATCCGGGCCAGTGGGTACTGGGTGCCGATACGGTTGTGGCCCTCGATGGGGAAATCCTGGGCAAGCCGAAACATGAAAAAGATGCTATCCGCATGCTCCAGGAGCTGTCCGACCGGAAACATTCCGTATTTACGGGGATGGCACTGGTACGGGGTAAAAAGGCTTACACGAAAGTGGTGGAAACCAAGGTCTGGTTCCGGAAGTTAAAAGACAGTGAAATCAAACGCTATGTCAGCTCCGGTGAACCGTTGGACAAGGCCGGTGCTTACGGTATCCAGGGAAAGGCGGCTGTTTTCGTTGAAAAAATCAATGGTTCTTATACGAATGTAGTCGGCCTGCCCCTGTCCCAGGTCTACACAATGCTCCAGAAGGCAAAAATCATCGAATGACTTGTCTCAAAGAACTGTCATCGCGGGAAAAACCACGGGAAAAACTGATCCAGCACGGCGCACGCATGCTGACCGATCCAGAGCTTTTGGCAATTCTCCTGCGGACCGGCACACGGGGTTGCTCCGTTCTGGATGTGGCCCGCAGCCTGATGTCATCCCTGCCGGGAAGCAACCTGGGCTGCCTCGGTGAAATTACCCTGAATGAGTTATGCCGTATCCGCGGTATCGGCCCGGATAAAGCCGTCACTCTCTGTGCGGCTGTAGAGCTCGGCCGGCGCATCGTCCGCTGCCGGGTACGCCGCGATAATCCCGATTTCAGTTCTCCCCAGGTCATCGCTGAATACGTTATGGAAGACATGCGCTTTCTGCCGCAAGAACGGTTTGCTGCCGTATACCTTTCGACGAAAAACCAGCTCCTGCGCGTCCAGACTCTGACGGTAGGGACAATCAATGCCAGCCTGGCCAAGGCCAGGGATGTGTTCCGCTATGCCCTGCAGTGCAATGCGGCAGCCGTAGTACTGCTGCATAATCATCCCAGTGGCAATCCCGAACCGAGCCAGGAAGATATAGACGTTACACGGCGTCTGGTACAGGCCGGTGATGTTATGGAAATTCCCGTCCTGGATCACATCATCATCGGCGACGGCGTATTTGTCAGCCTGTGTGAGCGTGGCTATTTGTAAGATGACCAGACAATGTATGCATATGCAATATGAACCAGCATCCGTTTACGGATGCTTTTAATTTACCTATTTTTTTATAAAATAATAAACATTATTTCTTGATAAATTTATGTGACCGTGAGATAATATATATAAAATAAATACATAAGTAATCCGGCTAAGATAAAGGAGGAGTGTTGTATGAATATCGTAGTACTGATCAAACAAGTACCGGCTGTTTCAGATATCCAGATTGACAGTCAGAATCATAATCTGGTTCGTGTGGGAGCGCCGACTATGCTGAACCCTGTAGACAAAAATGCTATTGAAGCGGCCCTTGCCATAAAAGAAACTTTGGGTGGTACAGTGACCCTGGTTTCTATGGGGACGGCTATGGCCAGTGAAGCCTTGCGGGAAGGTGTGTCTATGGGAGCCGATGGCGGCGTCCTCCTGTCTGACGAACGGATGGCCGGATCGGATACGCTGGCGACAGGGAAAATCCTCGCTCTGGCCATCAAAAAGCTGGCACCCGTCGATCTGGTCCTGACAGGAAAACAATCGGCCGACGGCGATACGGGACAAATTCCACCGGCTATTGCAGAACATCTGGGATTTAATCTCATTACCTATGCGGAAAGTCTCACCGCAGAAGACGGCGTAGTCCGGGCAACGCGTAAGAATCGCGGCGGAATGGAAACGGTAGAAGCGGCGCTTCCGGCAGTCTGCTCAGTCATGGAATCGATGAATGTGCCCCGTTCTCCCAGTATCCGCAACAAAATGAAAGCAAAGAAGGCCGTCTTTGATGTCTGGCGGCTGGAAGATATCGGTCTTGACCCGGCCGAATCGGGCAGTGCCGGCTCGGCAACAGATGTCACCGAATTATTTGCGCCGGAAAAACATGCTGTCGGCATCATGATTGATGGCAATACGGCCGAAGAAGCTGTCCTGAAATTGATGGCAGATATGAAAGCGAAAAAACTGATATAAGGAGGCGCAGGGTTATGGAAAAGAAACACAATATCTGGGTGTATATAGAATTGGTAGATGGAAAACCGTCACAGCTCAGCCTGGAACTACTGGGAAAAGGCCGGGAACTGGCTGACAGCAGAAACAAAGCCCTGATGGCGCTCCTCGTGGGAAACGGGGCAGAAGAAGCTGCCTCTGAAGTTATCGGCTATGGTGCCGATATAGCGGTTGTAGTCAGCCGTGAGGAACTGGAATCGTTTAATGCTTCTTTGTATACGGAAACGGTCCAGCAGATTCTGACCAAATACGAAGCCAGCGCCATGCTGATCGGTGCATCTCCCGATGGCCGTGATTTGGGCGGACGGCTCTCTGCCGCTATGAATCTGGGCCTCGTTGCTGACTGCATCGATTGCCGGTATGAAGGGGATGACGACAGCCTGACCTGGATACGGCCGGCTTATACAGGAAAATTATTTGTCAAGATCCTGACGACGACGCGGCCCCAGCTGGCGACTATCGGCGAACGGATTTTCCGGGGAAATACGTTTGACAGCAGCCGGACCGGAGAAATTATTAAAGAAGATATGGCTCCTGGTACGCGCACGGCCTCCCAGAAGGTGACAGCCTTTGAAAGCCTGCCTCCTCTCGATGAAACTCTGACTATTGAGACGGCTGACCTGGTCGTTGGCGCAGGCCGGGGTGTAGGAGATGAAGAAGGATTGAAACAGGTGGCTGATTTCGCAGCTTCCATCGGCGCTCCCTTAGGCGTTTCCAAACCGCTTGTCGATAACGGCTGGATGCCCCATGATGCCCAGATTGGCGTAACAGGCAAAAAAATCGCTCCTAAGATTTATATTGCCCTGGGAATTTCCGGTGCCATCCAGCATCAGCTGGGGCTGAAAGAAGCGGAATTGATTATAGCAGTCAATACCGATCCCAATGCACCTATCTTCAAATTTGCCAACTATGGTATCGTAGGTAATTTATTTGAAGTCATGCCTGTCCTTCAGCGGGAAATCAAAAAATTGCAGGCCAAATAAACCCTTGTATTCCATCAAGGCCGGGAAACGCTGTCATGCAGCGGTCCTGGCCTTGTTTTCTCGACTGGCTATTGCACTTCCGGCTGATATTTGACATAATTAACAATAACCTTATAATTGGTTTATCTTTTGTTTACCATTTTCGTATAGTATAAAGGAGTCATATGAGACCATACGCCAAATTATATCTGACCCGCAAAGGAGAACGGGCTGCCCGCAGCGGCCATCCCTGGGTCTATGGAGAAGAAGTGACCCATGTCGATGGGCAATACAAGACGGGGGACCTGGTAGATGTCCTCAGTGAAAAAGGAAAATACCTGGGAACGGGATTTGCCAATGATATTTCTAAAATCCGCGTCCGCATCGTATCGCATAATGCTAACGACCGTTTCGATGAAGCCTTCTGGCAGCGCCGTGTCCAGTATGCGTTGGCGTACCGCCGGACGGTAATGGGAGAAAAGGATTTTGCCTGCTGCCGTCTTATTTTTGGCGATGCCGACGAAATGCCGGGCCTGACTGTAGACCGCTACAATGACCTGCTTGTGGCTCAAACGCTTTGCTATGGCATGGATGTAGTAAAACCGGTTATCTTCAAGGCACTGACTGAACAGCTGCGCCTTATGGGAGTCACTGTGCGTGGCATTTACGAACGTAACGATGTCCGCGTCCGTGAACTGGATGGGATGGAGCAGTATAAAGGCTGGTACCGTGCACCCTATCTGCCGGAACCGGGCAGTGTGCTTACGACTATCGATGAAAACGGTATATTATATGACGTGGACGTAGAAAACGGACAGAAAACGGGATTTTTCCTCGACCAGAAATATAACCGGCTGGCTGTAGCCAAAATTGCAACAGGTCATCATGTGCTGGATTGCTTCACTCATACTGGTGCCTTTGCCCTAAATGCTGCCAGAGGCGGCGCGGCAAGTGTTACGGCCGTCGATATATCAGACGAAGCCGTTGCCATGACCCGGGAAAATATCCGCCGCAACGGACTGGAAGACAAGGTTACGGCCCGGCAGGCCAACGTGTTTGACCTCCTAACGGATCTGGCAGACCATAAGAATCATGACTATGATTTCATCATTCTCGATCCTCCTGCTTTCACTAAATCGGGCCATACGGTGCGCAACGCTATCCGGGGCTATAAGGAAATCAATCTGAAGGCCATGAAGCTGCTGCCCCGGGGCGGGTATCTGGCTACTTGTTCGTGCTCCCATTTCATGCGCGATGATTTATTCCGGTCTATGCTGGCCGATGCGGCTTCCGATGCCGGTGTTCATCTGCGCCAGATTGAAGCTCGCCAGCAGTCTCCGGACCATCCCATTCTCTGGAATGTACCAGAAACGAATTATTTGAAGTTCTATTTATTTCAGGTCGTCTGACACACATGCATCTGGCGAGGCTGACGCCGCCAGTCAAGTATGGTATAATAAAACAGCAGATTTGGCCTACTATTACTGAATGAAATAAAGGAGAGGGTTCCATGAATTTCAGAAGTACTCGTTCTCAAGAAACAGTTACTCCGTCCTATGCCTTATTACATGGCCTGGCCCGGGATGGTGGGCTCTATGTCCCGGAAACATTCCCGGAACAGGTATTATCCTATACAGACCTGAAGGAAAAATCGTATCAGGAAATTGCCGATGCCGTGTTATCGTATTTTTTTACGAATTTTACTCCCAAAGTACGGCAGAAGATGATTGCCGCCGCCTACAATGACCAGACATTCCGTGATGACCGCATCGTGCCTCTCCATTCGATTGACACGGATCTTTCCATTGCGGAATTGTACCATGGCCGCACACTGGCTTTCAAAGATCTGGCTTTATCCCTGTTTCCCTATCTCCTGACGGCGGCAAAGGTGCAGGAAGAAGAAAAACGGGATATTCTTATCCTCACTGCGACCAGCGGTGATACGGGAAAAGCAGCTCTTGAAGGGTTCAAGGATGTAAATGGCACGAATATCATGGTCTTCTATCCCAGCGAAGGCGTCAGCCCCATGCAGAAACAGCAGATGCAGAAACAGGAAGGCCGGAACGTCTGTGTCAGCGCTATCCACGGGAATTTTGACGATGCCCAGAGCTTTTTGAAACGGGTCTTTACGAGCGAAGAAGTCAATGCCTATGCCCATGATCATGGCGTGCTCTTTTCCAGTGCCAATTCCATCAACATCGGCCGCCTCTTCCCGCAGATTGCCTATTATGTCTCTACATGGGTACGCCTCGTAGATGATGGCGTCATCGGTCCCGATGAATCGTTTGATGTCGTCGTGCCTACAGGAAATTTCGGCAATATCCTGGCTGGCTGGTTTGCCAAAAAGATGGGGGCTCATATCGGGCGGCTCATCTGTGCATCCAACCGCAATAAGGTCCTCTCGGATTTCTTTGAAACCGGTGTCTATGATATGAACCGCGATTTCTATACGACGGACAGCCCGTCCATGGATATCCTTCTTTCCAGTAATTTCGAACGCTTCCTGTTTTATGTTGCAAAGGGCGATTGCCAGCGCGTGGCCCAGTGGGAAAAGGATTTGCAGGAAACGGGGAAGATGGCCGTAAATGCAGCGGAACTGGCATGGCTGCAGCAGGAATTCTGTGGCGGCTGGATCGACGATGACGAAACAGAAGCGGTCATCAATCACGTATATAATGATTTTGGCTATCTTCTGGATCCGCATACGGCTGTCGCCTATGGCGTGTATCTGAACCGCCACAAGCAGGGCCTGGACCAGGGCCGTCATACGGTCATCATGTCTACGGCCCATCCGTACAAATTCCCACCAGTCATCTGCAAGGCCCTGGCATTGCCGTCCAGTGACGATCCGTTTACCATGCTCCAGTCTATCAGTAGCCTGACCGGCATCGCCCTGCCGGAACCGCTGGCCGCATTGCAGCAGAAGCCGGTTCGTTTTGCAGGCACTATTGAAAAAGAAGATATGAAGCAGGCGGTATTGTCCTTTATCGACAATATCAGCAAGAAGCAATAGAAAAGAGGCGCTCTGGTTTTATATGAATAAAGGCGTTGTGTATGCCATTTTATCAGCTCTGGCGTTCAGCATTCAGAATGTCATAGTCAAGGAGTTGTCGTATACCATGAGCACTGGGGAAATTGCGTTTTTTCGTGGTTTTCTCAGTGCTGTTCTTATCCTGGGACTGATGCGGGTCAATCACGTCCACTTATCTCGCGAAGACCGGCCCACGCTCTGGCTGCGCGGCATACTGGGTGGTACGGGGATGATATGCATTTTTTATGCCCTCCGGGGCATGCCTCTGGCAGACGTTTCTATCATTTCCCAGTTATCGGCATTTTTTGTCATGCTTTTTGCGGCGATTTTCCTGAAAGAAGTATTGCCGAAAGGTGCGAAACTCCCTCTTGTCGTCATTTTTGCCGGCGGTTGTCTTGTCGTCCGGCCATGGAATTTTGATTCCTTCAATGTATACTCCCTGTTTGCCCTGGCCCAGGCTGTGTTTGCTGCCGGTGCCTATACGACAGTGAGTAAACTGACCGATTCAGGGAAGCATCATCCCTATGAAATCGTGTTGTATTTCCTGGTCTGTGCGGCCCTGTCGGGAGCTGTGCTCATGATACTGGGCGGCAGTTTCCTCGTTCCCAATCTGCAGGAATGGGGCTGGTATATTGCTCTGGGACTGATTACGGTCATTGCCCAGATCTGGATGACCGATGCCTATGCTATGGCTAATCCGGTCGTCGTCAGTTTTGTATCGTATATCGGCGTTTTTTTCAATGCCCTCTGGGGATTTGTCATTTTCCGGGAAATGCTGACCCTGCTCACCGTAGCAGGCGGCGCTTTAATTATTGGTGGTTCCATGTACCTGACGAAGCTCAAGCATGACCGGATTGCCGAAATGGCAGCTGTCAGGGAACGGAATACAAAAAAAGAAGTATGAGGACTATGAAAATAAACGAAACGCATGTAAAAATCGGCTTTTTTGGCATGCTTCTCATCGTACTGGCTGGTATCCATCTGGCTATTCCTGATTTTTACCGTACAGTCTGGGCCCTTTCGACGAGCGGCAATATGCAGGGAACTATAGCCTATTTACGGTCTTTCGGCATCTGGGCTGTAGCTGTCAGTATGATCATTGATATTGTCATCAACATCGTAGGCTTTTTGCCATCCATCTTTATTTCGACGGCAAACGGCGTCGTATTCGGCGTGTTCCAGGGGACCGTTGTTTCCTGGATTGCCGAAACAATCGGTGTCATTATCAGTTTCTTCTTCATGCGGACTCTTTTCCGTAGCAAGGCAAAAAAAGTCATAGAAAAAAGTAAAATGCTCAGCAAACTGGATCATTACAGTACGTGGCAGGCCATGACCATAGCCCGTGCTGTTCCGTATTCGCCCAATGGGCTGGTGACAGCCCTGGGAGCCCTGAGTCACATCAGCTACCGCGATTATATCCTGGGATGTTTTATCGGCAAGCTCCCATCCGTAGCTTGTGAAGTGTTTGTAGGGCACGATGTGGTCATGTTCGAAGACCACACCATGCGCCTCACCATACTGATTATTGCCATTACAGTGATTTATGGAGGACTCTGGTACTGGCACCGCCGCCAGCGGGCGAAAAAAGTACTCCGCAAAATCTCGGAAGATCTCGATAAAGAAAATCTCAATAAAGAAAAATAAAGAGGCTATCGCATTAGGTAAAAGGATACGTAATGCGATAGCCTCTGTTTTGCGTTTGATGCTCAAAGTCTGACGTATAATGTGGAATCTGAAATGTTATTCCTCATCCGGTTCGTCTATAGCCAGTTCATCCGGTGTCGTGTAGAAGGTAAAGTCCGGATTCCGTTCGACGATCCAGTTGGTCTGCCATTCGTTGGCAATGAGCAACACGACGCGCTGCTTATGGTCTTTGACGATCATGGCACTGTCGATATTTTTCAGTTCCTTATAGTCGTGGCCATTGGTCTGAATCCAGCGGGCTACGGTGTATGGCAGGGTATTCATTTCCAGATCGACGCCGTATTCGTGTTTCAGCCGGTATTCCAGGACTTCAAACTGCAGCTGTCCAACAGCTCCGACGATATAGCTTTCCATGGAACCGAGATTTTCGTAAATCTGTACAGCCCCTTCCTGAGCCAGCTGGGTCATGCCTTTCAGGAACTGTTTGCGCTTCATAGAGTCTTTGGCACGGATCCGGGCGAACAATTCCGGCGGGAACGTCGGGAAGTCTCTGAAGGTGACCTTCTTTTTTCCTGAGTACAGTGTATCGCCGACGCCCATGGTGCCATTGTCAAATACGCCGATAATGTCTCCGGGATAGGCTTCTTCGACGATAGTCCGTTCTGTTGCCAGAAATTGCTGGGGCTGCATGAGACGCAGTGTCTTCCCGGACTGGCGATGGGTTACGGTCATGCCTTTTTCGAACTGCCCGGAGCAGATGCGCATGAATACGATGCGGTCATGATGCTGGGGATTCATATTGGCCTGAATCTTGAATACGAAGGACGTAAACTGATCGGACGTCGGTTTGACGATGCCTTCGGCACAGGGACGGGGCTGGGGTGGCGGAGCAAGACGCAGGAATTCTTCCAGGAACGGTTTGACGCCGAAATTGGTCATGGCTGAACCGAAGAACATCGGTGTCAGCTGGCCGTTCTTTACTTTTTCCATATCAAATTCGTCACCGGCCATATCGAGGAGTTCAATGTCGTCGATAAGCCCCTGATGTACGTCGTCGTCGAGAAGTTCCTTGAATATAGGATCATCGGCAGAGCCTTTGGTCGATGCCAGTTTGCGCTGGCCGTGAGATGTATCTTTTTCAAAGAGTTCGATGGATGCCGTCGTCCGGTCGTAGATGCCCTGATAATTGCCATTGAGGCCGATAGGCCAGTTCATGGGATAGGCATGGATGCCCAGGATGTTTTCGATTTCATCCATCAGGTCGAAGGGATTGCGGCCAAAGTGATCGATTTTATTGACAAAGGTAAAGATGGGGATGCCCCGTTCCTTACAGACCCGGAACAGCTTCTTCGTCTGGGCTTCGACGCCCTTGGCAACATCGATAAGCATGACGGCGCTGTCAGCGGCCATGAGCGTGCGGTACGTATCTTCACTAAAATCCTGATGACCCGGTGTATCGAGAATATTGATATGATGGCCTTCGTAATCGAATTGAAGAACTGAACTGGTAACTGAAATCCCACGCTGCTTTTCGATTTCCATCCAGTCTGATACGGCGTGTTTTGCTGTTTTTCTGGCTTTGACAGAACCGGCCAGATGTATGGCACCTCCGTAGAGGAGCAGTTTTTCAGTCAATGTCGTCTTGCCAGCATCAGGGTGCGAGATGATGGCAAAGGTACGGCGGTTATTTACTTCATCCACTAATGACATGTTCCACCTCATGAATTCGAATAATCAAAAAATACAGTACATACTATTATACTAAGAAAAATGTCGTTCGTAAACAGCGAAACGAGGAGAAAAGTCCAGTGAATCTGTTTTCTTCCGATTGATACAAAGTGTTTTATGCTCTGCAGGACAGAGACGGGACTTTTTTGGTATAATAAAAGTGTAGAGCTGTTAACAATACGGCGATGCACGTTTTCTGCTACTGCCGGAGGTGTATGGCGATGACTACCAGACCGTTGGACTTGACCCGTGAAGATTTTATGGCGATTACCGATGCAGTGTACTGTATCCTCATACTGGTAAATGAAAAAGGAACTCCCGTATACTGGAATGGCGCTGCCTGTGACCTTGAACGGCGGCTGCCCGGTTCGTGCCGGGAAATCATTAAAAAGCTGGGAGAAACTGTAGATGTCGTTCATTGTGAAGGACGCTATGTGGTGACAGCTGCATCCCGCGATTTTATCTGCCATATACGTCCCTGGCAGATAAAACAGCATCGCCGGGGCAGTATTCTCATCGTCCACGAATCGTGCGTATCTTCCTGTGCCGTCCAGGAGCTGAATGTCGTGCGCGATGTCGTTGAGGAAATCGATGCTGTGCTCGAAGCCGGTCCGACGGGGCTTCTGGTGCTTGATTCCCGTGGCATGATAAAACGGGTCAATCACCGTTTTGAATCCCTATATGGACTGGACCGGAAAACCATACTGGGCAAGTCCATAAAGATGATCATGAAAGAAACACAGATTCCCCAGGAACTGCTGGACAAGGCCCTTCATCAACAGGAGCACGGCATCTCTCTCGTAGAATATAAAGGGCGGAAACTCGTCTATACGGCTACCCCCGGACTGGACCGCAATCATCAGATGCGCTGTCTCGTCGTAGATATCCAGGATGTATCGGCATGGAAGATTTTGTGGGAGAAATTTAAAGAACAGCGGAAGCACATGAATGAATTTATCCGCAAAGTCGCCGTACTGAGCAGTCATTCTGAGGATATGGTCATCGGCCGCAGCCAGGCGATGCAGAAGGTCATGCATCTCATCGAAGTCGTTTCCGATGTCGATTCGACGGTGCTGATTACGGGAGAATCGGGGACGGGAAAGGAAGTCGTCGTCAATGAAATCTATCATCGCAGCCGGCGGAGGGATAAGCCATTCCTGAAGATTAACTGCGGTGCCATTCCCGAGGAACTCTTTGAATCAGAGCTGTTCGGCTATGAGAGCGGTGCCTTTACCGGGGCCAGGCGGCAGGGAAAGGCCGGCTTTTTTGAACTGGCGGACCAGGGCGTTCTCCTGCTCGATGAAATAGGAGAGCTGAGCCTGGCAGCCCAGGCCAAGCTGCTGCGGGTCATACAGAATCAGGAAGTACAGCGTATCGGCGCTGCCCGGTCTATCCATGTCGATGTCCGTCTTATTGCTGCGACGAACCGGAATTTGTGGGACATGGTACAGCAGGGGACGTTCCGGAGCGACTTGTATTACCGGCTTCACGTCATCCATATCCACATTCCGCCGCTGCGGGAACGTCGGGAGGACATCATACCGCTGGCCACGCAGTTTCTCCATACGTTCAATGCGAAATATGAAAAGCATAAAGTACTGACGCCGGCACTCTGCCGTCTCCTAATGGTACAGGACTGGCCCGGCAATATCAGGGAACTGGAAAATGCCATTGAAACACTGGTCATACTGACCGAAGGGGATGACCTGCAACCAGAAGATTTCATCAGTCAGATCCAGATGGAAGAGAGTGAAGCTATTGTCACTATCCGCCGCCTGGCTCCGTGGAATCAGACCATGGCCGAAGTGGAACGGAAAATATTGCAGATGACAGCGGACCAGTGTCATTCGACACGGGCTATGGCAGATATTTTGCATATTGATCAGTCTACTATATCCCGGAAAATGCAGAAATACGGGCTGTCTCTGGGAAGAAAAAAGTGAGCTGTTCTGGCTGACGTCAGGGTATTGATGCAGTATTGCATAGTTTCTGATGCAATGCTGCATCAGAAAGCCTGTTTTGTACAGGGCATTTTGTCACAGTCCGGGCACTATTTCTGAAAAAGCGTTTCCTGATGATGCAGAATGACATCATCGGGAAACGCTTCTTTTTTGCCTATGCCGGAATGGAGGCATTCCATGCCGGTCTTTTGTTTATTCATAACTGGTACGATTATTTCATATATATTTACAGAGGGAGAGGAAAGGGCATCCTGTCCCGGGTCATGCTGAATGGAGAGAAGAGGAGGCGGACATGATGAATCAATGGCAGCGCATATACAAAGAAAAAAAGATGACGGCTGAATCCATGGCCAGGCAGTTCAAACAGGGCGATGTCTGTGTCAGCACAGGGCAGGTGGCGGAACCGACAGGGATTCTCCAGGCACTGGCTGCATATGCACCTGAACTGGAATTGGAACATATCCGCCACTGTGTACTCCTTCCTCTCCGGCAGCAGGAGTACATGAAACCCGATATGGAGAAGTATATTTACCATATTTCTCATTTTGTCAGTGCCTTCGACAGGAATATGATCTGGGAAGGGCGGGGCGATTATATGCCGGCTCATTACAGCCAGGTGCCTCAGGTATGGACCAGTGTCCTGCCGGAACCGGATGTGTTTTATGCCACTGTGTCCCCTATGGATGAACATGGATATTTTAGTTTTGGAACGGCCGCTGATCTGAGCGAGGTACGGCATCATGCAGAAAAAGTGCTGGTCGAGGTAAATCCCACCATGCCCAGGACCTTTGGGTCATTTATTCATGTCTCGGAAGTAGATGGCATATTGGAAAATGATACACCCATTACCGTGGTAGATCCGCCACCGGTCAGCGATACGGACCTTGCCATCGGACAGATGATTGCCGAAGAGATTCCCAATGGTGCCACCTTGCAGCTGGGAATCGGCGGAATACCCAATGCGGTAGCACAAAGTCTGCTTGATAAGCGGAATCTGGGCGTACACAGCGAAATGTTTTGTGACAGCATGGTGGACCTGACTCTGGCCGGAGTCATCACCAATAGCCGTAAACGGATTCATCGCGGTACCTCTGTTGCGACCTTCACCTTTGCATCCCGCCGGACATACGATTTTATTGATAATAATCCGGGCATCGCCTTCCTGCCCGTTTCTTATGTCAATGATCCCCGCGTCATTGCCATGAATGATCAGGTCATTTCCATCAATTCGTGCATTGAAATCGACCTGTTTGGCCAGGTCTGTTCGGAAACGATGGGGACAAAGAACTATAGTGGGGTAGGCGGACAGGTCGATTTCATACGCGGGGCTGCTGCTTCTAAAGGCGGGAAATCGTTCCTCGCTTTTACGGCTACGGCCAAAAAAGGGACAGTATCCAAAATCAAACCGGTCCTGACAGAAGGGGCCTGTGTCAGCACGACGAGAAATGATGTCGATTATGTAGTCACTGAGTATGGCATGGCCCGACTGAAAGGCCTGACCTGCTCCCAGCGGGCCAGAGCGCTGATTGGCATTGCAGCTCCTGCTTTCCGGGAAGAATTAACAGAGGCTGCCAAAAAGATGCATATCATTGTGTGACATTGTGAATGGACAGGGAAGGAGGAATTGCTATGTTAATGACGAAAGAACAATTTCAAGCCAGTATCCGTGCCCGCAAACCGATGAATGTCTATTTCCTGGGCAAAAAGATTGAAGACCTGACGACATTCCCGCCACTGGCGGCCAGTTTCAATGCTATTTCCACTATTTATGACCTGCAGAGCCGTCCGGAATGGAAAGACCTGATTACTGTGCCATCCCATCTAAGCAGACAGCCGGTCAGTATTTACAATGCACCCCTGCGGTCCGCAGAAGATGCCAACCGAAAAACACGGGCTGCCCGGGCTCTTGCTGAAGTCGTCGGCTGCTGTACCCACCGCTGTACCGGTTCAGAAGCCTTTGCCGGGCTGGGACCTGCCTGCTATGACATGGATCACGATCTGGGAACCCGGTATTTTGACCGTTTCATGAAATTTCTCGACTATGTACAGCGTAACGACCTGACCTGTACGGTTACGGTGACCGATGTCAAAGGACTGCGAACGCTGGCTCCCCATGAGCAGCCTGATCCAGATATGTACGTCCACGTCAATGAAGTACGGGATGACGGCATTGTCATCAGCGGCTACAAATGCAATCAGACGGGCATTCTGTTCGCCCATGAAATCGTCATCGTCCCGACGACGAATATGCGGCCCGAAGATAAGGCATTTGCCCTGGCCTGTGCCGTGCCGGCTGATACGCCGGGCCTGACCTTTGTACTGGGCCGTACGCCACAGGATAAACGCTTCTTTGAAGTCGGAGGCGATATCGAAGGAATCGATCTTGGCAAAAAATATGCTGACCATCAGGCTCTGGTATACTTTGACCATGTATTTGTACCTAATGACCGCGTCTTTATGTGTGGCGAGACGAAATATGTCGGTCGCCTGCTGAGTTATTTTACCGCTGTACACCGGCTGACAGCTGGTGGATGCAAGGCCGGCGGCTGTTCGGCCTTGTGCGGGGCGGCCAGCCTCATTGCTGATATGATCGGCGTACAGAAAGCCGGACATATCCGCACGAAACTGACCCAGATGGCCATGACGGCCGAAACGGTATATGGTCTGTCACTGGCATCGGGTGTTGAAGGGTTCCAGCATCCCAGCGGCTTCTGGATTCCCAATCCGCTCATGTCCCATACCTGCAAGTATACGTGTACGCAGATGCCATTTGAAGCAGTGCGGCTGGCACGGGATATTCTGGCTGGCTTTGGGGAAACGGCACCGTCTGAACTGGATATGCGCAGCAAAGAAGTAGGGGAACTCTGTCAGAAAGCGTTTAATCCGGGCAATCCGGCTTATACGGCAATGGATCGTCTCCGGGCCGGCCGGTTTATCGAACATATGGCCCGCGGCTCCAACTGGACGGCTATGGCGCTCCATGGCGGAGGAAATCAGGAAGCGTCTACGGTCATGGCAAGGTCGTTTACGGACTGGGATTATCTGAAAAATCTCGTCCGGGCGGCGACGGGCATGGAAAAAGACCCGGCCAGAGTGGACGAAATCATCGGCACTATCGGCAGACGTCAGGGACGCATCTGTACCAACCGTGATCTGCCGCAGTCTGGTAACGAATAGCAGAAAGCGCGGGGAAGCTGCACTAAAAGGGCTCACTATAGTTCCTTTTGGTGCAGCTTCTTTTTGATAGAATGGACAAGGGGTATCTTTAAAAAAAAATCGTTCTATGCTATAATGAAACGTCACTTGAACATTGCTTAATAAAAGGGCTTTAGGGATTTCTTTCTAAAGCCCCGTTTTCTATGAGGTCGTGTAACATGAATACTTTTTTTCAACGCATGAACGATGATGCCAATATTCAATCCAGCGCTGATTTGTTTATACAGCCCGGATGTCACAGCATATACGGCGTCGGCGGCTCGGTCAAAACGTCTTTTGCCTCCCGTGCTATTATGGCGGCAGGAAAGCCGGCCCTGATCATTGTGCCGTCGAAAGAACAGGAAACGGCGTGGCAAACGGATCTGCAGTTCTTTGCTCCGGAACTTCCCGTCTATACATTCCCCCTGGGTGACAGGGCGGTATTTTCGACGACGGCCAAAAGTATGGAACGGACGGCCCGGCAGATGGAAGTACTGGCGGCACTTTGCAGTCATGCCTTTTGTGCTGTCGTTGCGACTATTGAAGAATCGGCCCAGCCTGTAACAGCACCGGAACATGTCAATGCTGCAGCCTTTGATCTTTCAGCAGGACAGGATTACGAACGGGACACACTGCTCCGGCGGCTGTCAGAAGATGGGTATGAACGGGTGGATCTTGTTGAACGGCGGGGCCATTTTTCTGTGCGCGGCGACATTATCGATGTCTTTGCTGTCAACTACGAACAACCGCTGCGCCTGGAATTTTTCGGTGATACGCTGGAAAGCCTTCGTTTTTTTGATGCGGCAAGCCAGAAATCTCTCGACAAGACGGAGACCGTGCGCATCCTGCCCTTTGCCCTGGACCAGTCCGGAGACAAAGAACATACGGTTCTGGATTACATGACTGACGGAATTATTATCTGGGATGAACCAAACCGCAGCCGGGAAAATCTGAAAAAATTCCTGAAAGAAAGCGCCGATTACAAAGACTGGCTCTGTTCGTGGCGGTCCCTGGCCAGTGCACAGCGTCCGGGTACACAGATTGTCCTGTCCCTTCTGGCCCAGTCCGTGCCGGATATGATGATGGATACATCATCGAGTTTCTCTGCCAAGGCTATGGCCAGTTTCCAGAAGCAGTTCGATCTGCTCCACGATGAACTTTTGCACTGGCTGGAAAGCGGCGATGCCGTACTGTTCGTCATGGGCAGCCGGCAGCGGATTGCGACACTGAAGAGCTGGTTTGCCCAGCATGGATTTTCTGTTATGCCATACAATGATACGGTGCCCCTTGAAAGTAAGCAGATTTATCTGGCAGAAGGAGAAATCCGTAATGGTTTCGAACTGCCTTATGCGAAACTGGTCGTCATATCCGAACGGGATATTTACGGCATGCAGAAGCACCGCCTGCGCCATCACGTGCAGAAAGGGCAGGAAATCAATGTATTTACGGACCTCAAAGCCGGGGACTACGTCGTCCATGAAGTCCACGGCATCGGCCGCTATGCCGGCATAAAAACGATAGAAATTGATGGCGTCCATAAAGATTATCTGGAAATCCATTATGCCGGGAAGGATATTTTGTATGTCCCGACAGACCAGCTCAACCTGCTGCAGCGTTATATCGGCAACGAAGGCGATACGCCGAAATTGCATAAGATGGGTGGCAGTGACTGGCAGAAAACCCGGGCCAAGGCACAGAAATCCATTACGGACCTGGCGGAAAAACTGGTGGCAGTCTATGCCAAGCGGGAAATCGTATCCGGTTTTGCGTTTCCGCCTGATACACCGTTCCAGAAGGAATTTGAAGACGCCTTTCCCTATGAAGAAACGGAAGATCAGCTGAAAGCTGTAGCGGAAATTAAAAAGAGCATGGAAAAGCCTTTCCCTATGGACTGTCTCGTCTGTGGCGATGTTGGTTTCGGTAAGACGGAAGTGGCTATGCGCGCTATATTCAAGGCTGTCATGGGAGGCAAACAAGTTGCCGTCCTCGTACCGACGACGGTCCTGGCCCAGCAGCATTTTCAGACTTTTACCGAACGGTTCCGCAATTTTGGCGTCAACTGCGATGTCCTCAACCGGTTCCGGTCACAGAAAGAGAAAAAGGATATCCTGCGCCGGACTCTCACGGGAGATATCGATGTCCTCATAGGGACCCACAGCCTGCTTAATAAACGGGTGAAGTTCAAAGATCTGGGACTGCTCGTCGTCGATGAAGAGCAGCGCTTTGGCGTGGCCCAGAAAGAAAAGTGGAAGGCCTGGGCCGCCCACATCGACGTGCTGACCCTGAGCGCGACGCCGATTCCCCGGACGCTCCATATGTCCCTGGTCAATCTGCGCCAGATGTGCGTCATCGAAACACCGCCAACGGACCGTTTCCCTGTCCAGACCTATGTCACCGAATACGATGCCCGCATTGTCCGCGATGCTGTCATGCGGGAAAAACACCGGGGCGGACAGGTGTTCTTTGTCTATAATATGGTCGATTCCATTGAAAAGATGAAAGACCAGCTCCAGGCCCTGCTGCCGGATTTGTCTATCGGGATTGCCCACGGGCAGATGGCAGGCGCTCTCCTGGAACAAGTCATGTTTGACTTTTACGAAGGACGCTATGATATCCTCTTGTGTTCCAGCCTCGTCGAAAACGGTCTCGATGTGGCCAATGCCAATACGATTATCATCTACGATGCCGACCATTTTGGGCTGTCCCAGTTATATCAGATGCGGGGACGCGTCGGCCGAAGCCACCGTATGGCTTATGCCTATTTCCTGTACCGCCGGGACAAAGTCCTGTCAGAAGTGGCAGAAAAACGTCTTCAGGCCATCAAAGAATTTACCGAACTGGGATCAGGATTTAAAATCGCCATGCGCGATCTGGAAATCCGCGGTGCCGGCAATCTCTTGGGACGGGAACAGCATGGCAATATTGCCAGCGTCGGCTTTGCCATGTACTGCAGTATGCTGGAAAAAGCCATCGCCAAGGCCCAGAAAGGGCAGAGCGATGAACTGCCACCGCCGGAAACGGTCATGGAAACCCATATTGATGCCTTCATCGACGATGCCTATATCAGTAACGGCGGCCAGAAGATAGAAATGTATCAGCGACTGGCGACTATTACCGATGAAAAAGAACTGGATGACCTGGAAAAAGAACTGCTGGACCGTTATGGCCGGCCTACCCATCCCGTGGAAACGCTGCTCCATGCGACGCGGATCCGCCTTACGGGACGTACTCTGGGCCTTACGCTCATTGCCCAGAAACGGGATACGCTGGAACTGAAGTGGCGGAGCCTGCAGGATATGCCGCCGCTGGCCGGGCTGCCGACGACGCTGCGGCGACGTTTCCGCACCGTGCCGGGTATACCGCTTATGCTGCGCGTGAGCCTTGCCGGGGCAGGAGATATACTGACTTTCCTGGATCAGATTTTTGCGTCTATCAGCACAGTGAGAAAGGGGAATTCCCTTGGCTAATGTTTCTTTCCTGCGTGGCGCCATGGTGCTTACCGTTGCAGGAATCGTCGTCAAAATCCTGGGAGGCGTGAACCGCATCCTTCTGTCCCGCCTCCTGGGCGGCGAGGGAATCGGCCTGTATCAGATGGCCTATCCCATGTATATTCTGCTGCTTAGTATTGTCGGTGCCGGCATCCCCATTGCCGTCTCCATCATGGTGGCCGAGCAGGCCGCCCGCGGCAATTATAGTGGTACGCGGCGGATTTTCCACGTTACACTGGCTTTTATGGCCGTCATCGCTCTTTTGTGCGGCCTTGGCATGGTACTGGGAGCCCGGGCACTTATTGCTACGGGACTTGTCAGTGATGAGCGGGCCTACTGGCCGCTGGTCGTACTGGCGCCGGCTCTGTCCCTGTCGGTCCTGACCTGCTGCTTTAGAGGCTATTTCCAGGGCCTGCAGCTCATGACGCCGACGGCCTTGTCTCAGATGGTGGACCAGTTCATCCGGGTATGCGTCATGCTTACCCTGGCCTGGATCCTGCTGCCGTACGGACTGGTGCCGGCTGCATCCGGTGCTGCTTTCGGCGCCGTCCCCGGCGCTGCAGCAGGGTTATGTGTCATTGCTGTGCTGTACATCCGGCACGAAAAAAAGGAACGGCTGGCCGATGAAGGGACATTTGTCCCGTTACGGGCCCTGTCCGTCATTAAACGCCTGATTGTCCTGGCCGTTCCGGTGGCGGCGGCCAATATGCTTCTTCCGGCCGTTGCCAGTATTGATTTATTCATCGTGCCGCGCCGCCTGATTGCTGCGGGATATACGGGCCATGAAGCAACGGCTCTGTTCGGCTATCTGTCCGGCATGGCCAACGGACTGGTGCAGCTGCCGGCCATCCTTACCATGGCGCTGGCAACGAGCCTCGTTCCGGCTGTCTCGGCAGCTTGTGCCAGTGGCAGAGGAGACCTGGTGCTGGCACGGACCCACACAGCCATGCGTATTGCCTGTGTGATTACCATACCGGCTTCACTGGGACTGGCCGTTCTGGCAGTACCCATTTCCCGGCTGCTCTATGCGACGCCGGCTGCCGGGCCATCTATCTGTGTCCTCGGTCTTTCCGTATTCCTCATCGGCCTGCAGCAGGTTACAGGTGGCCTCCTGCAGGGGCTGGGCCATACGGCGATTCCACTGTATAATATGGCAGCTGCGGCCGTCGTCAAAATCACCCTGAGCTGGTATCTGACGGCCCTGCCCTGGCTGGCTGAAGTAGGAGCTGCATGGGCGACTAATGCTGATCTTGCCATTGCTGCTGCCCTTAACCTGTATTTTGCCCGGCGGTACTGCCAGTATACTGTACAATGGCTGTATATCGGGAAACTGTTCCTGGCAGCAGCCGCTATGGCCGGTACGGCCTGGTTTGTCCATAAAGGATTATCGGCGGTTACCCCGGATGCACTGGCCACTGTCGCCGCCATGGGGGTTGCGGCCATGATTTACCTGATCTGCCTTTTTGCCTTCCGTGCCGTCGATGCTGATGATGTGGCCAAAGTCCCTGTCGTCGGACATCGTATGTACCAGTGGGTAAAAAGGCTGGAGAAATGATATTGTAGAAAAGAGGCTGATTATGGGAACGATACATATTGTCGGACTGGGGCCGGGAGATGCCGGCCTGATTACACTGACGGCTTTCCGGCTCATGAAGGAAGCTCGGTGCCTGCTGCTGCGCACGGCGGTGCACCCATCTGTTTCTATGCTTGATGAAGCGCATATTGCCTACGAAGCCCTGGACCGTTTCTATGAACAGGGAACTTCTTTTGAAAACGTATACCAGGGCATTACCGGTTATGTGCTGGACCAGGCAGCCGGCGGAGATGTCGTCTATGCTGTACCGGGCAGTCCGGTCGTAGCCGAACGGACCGTACTCATGCTGGAAAAACAGGGGGCAGAACGCCATATCCCGGTCGTAGTCCATCCGGGCATGAGCTTTCTTGAAGTCATGTATACCCGCCTGCGTTTTGATCCCGTAAATGGCGTAACCATCATCGACAGTTCCGATGCCGGTCAGGTACCGCGTGATATCTCTACGCCTCTCATCGTGACCCAGGTGTACGACCGCCATGTCGCATCGGATCTGAAACTCTCCCTGATGGATATCTACGGCGACGAATACGAAGCGCAGCTGGTATATCATGTCAGCCTGCCCGATGAATCCATACAGCCCATAAAACTTTATGAACTGGACCGCTGTGACCATATCGATCACCTGACCAGTCTCTTCCTGCCTGTACCACCGTTACAATCCCGTACCGGGGCTATGACGACAGAAGGGGAAGAACTGCCGGATGCAGAGATGCCTTTTGATATAGATCCTCTGGTACAGGTCATGGCCCGGCTGCGCGGTGAACACGGCTGTCCCTGGGATAAACGGCAGACCCATAAGACGCTGCGCCGGTTTCTCATCGAAGAAGTCTATGAAATGCTCGATGCTATCGACCAGAATGACATAGATGGCATTCGGGAAGAATTGGGCGACATCCTGTATCAGGTCGTCATCCATGCCCGCATTGCCGAAGAAGAGGGCCTTTTCTCGGCACAGGATATTGTAAACGATGTTACGAAAAAGATGATTCACCGTCATCCCCATGTTTTTACGGATAAACCCCTTGAAAACAGGCATATGAGTATGGTAAACTGGGATAGATTGAAACAGAGCGAGCGACGCCAGCAGCACGAGCATCTTCTCGATGGCGTTGTGAAGGGCCTTCCTTCGCTTCTTTCAGCCTATAAGCTTCAGGAAAAATCTGCAAAAAAGGGATTTGAATGGGATACGGCTGAACAAGTTGTAGCCAAAGTCCATGAAGAGTGGCAGGAATTCCTGGATGCGGTGGCTGAAGGTGACAGGGACCACATGGAGGAAGAAGCCGGGGATGTCCTGTTCGTTCTGGCCAATTTATGCCGGCGCTATGATATAGAACCGGAGTGTGCGTTACATCGGGCTAACAACAAGTTCCGCAGCAGATTTTCCTATGTGGAGGATTGTGTCCGTGCTTCAGGCAGGGACTGGTCTGATTTTTCTCTGGATGAGCTGGATGCATTCTGGCAGAAGGCAAAAGAGAAAGAACGGAAAGATGCAGGGACAAAGTTAGACGGAAATGATAGATGTAACAAATCAAAGGAGGATTTACAATGAATAAAACCGAATTAGTCAACAGTGTAGCAGAAAAAGCTGATATCACGAAAAAAGATGCTGAAAAAGCAGTAAAAGCCGTATTTGAAGCTATCAGTGAAAGCCTTCAGAAAGACGACAAAGTTCAGATTATCGGCTTCGGTACCTTTGAAGTACGCCACCGCAAGGAACGGGAAGGCCGCAATCCGCAGACGAAAGAAACCATCAAGATTGCCGCTTCCAATACACCGGCATTCAAAGCGGGCAAACAGCTTAAAGATTTGGTTAACAATAAATAAGTCCGTGAGGGAAAAGAGCCGCAGTCAGAAACGGCTCTTTTCTTTTCTTGCATTTTGTCGTACCATGGATATATAATTTAGTAAGACCAGCGGTCTGAAAGAGGGAATCAGGATGACGAAGAAAAAAGTGCTGATTATGTCGGCTTCTATCGGAAGCGGTCATACCCAGGCAGCACATGCTATAGAAGAATATCTGAAAGCCCTGCCGGCAGAATGCGAAGTGGAACATTTTGACTTCATTTCCAATGATGTGCTTTCCATCGACAACATTGTCAAGGAAACGTATCTGAAGATACTCGATGTATTTCCCATGCTCTATGACCTGATGTATTATTCCTCTCAGGGTTATAAAAAAGGCATGGTTGTAAAAACGCTGTTTTCGTGGGGGTTGAAACGCCGTATGCTCCGCGTGCTGGCCGATAAGAACCCGGACATCATTGTTTTTACGCATCCTTTTCCGGCAGGAGCGGCAGTTCTTTTAAAACGGCAGCACCGCCTGCAGGTTCCCCTGGTCGGCGTAATCACAGACTTTACCATCCATCAGCTCTGGGTCTATCCACAGATGGATTTGTACTGTGTAGCGACGTCCCAGCTGAAACAGCAGCTCATTGCACAGCATGTGGCAGCTGAAAAGATTGTCGTTTCCGGCATTCCCGTACGCAATACGTTCCAGCAGCAGCGCTGGCATTGGGATGAAGATCATGAAAAGCGGCGCAATGTCCTCATCATGGGAGGCGGCCTCGGCATGGGCTCTATCCGTCAGTCCTTGTCCGTACTGGACAAACTGCCGGCCGTCGGTGATTTTACTGTCGTAACGGGCTATAATGCCGATTTGTACGATGAACTTTGCCAGATGCGGCGGGAACTGCAGCATCATGTAGAAATACTGGGATATACCAATCATATTCCAGAACTGATGGTACGGGCTTCTGTCCTGGTCACCAAACCGGGAGCCCTGACCTGTACTGAAGCTGCTACTGTCCAGGTGCCTATCGTTCTCTACAGTCCTATTCCCGGACAGGAAGAAGCCAATGCCACATATATGCAGAGCAAAGGCTGTGCCCGCTGGGTCAAGACGAAAGATGATCTGGCTGCCGTCGTTTCCGAGCTGCTCGGGTCACCAGAAAAATTGCAGCACATGTCTGCGGCAAGCCTGGCCTGCCACCGCAACGGGGCGCAGATCATAGGGCGGCGCGTGCTGCAGCTGTTGCAGGGCCCCTGTGAACCGGAGCTGGATGTGACGACAGAAGAATATTCAAAAGCCTGATTTGATTCAGAAATGAAAGAAACCGGAGTGGCTGTTCATAGATAGTTGCTATGAAAGCGGCTCCGCTTTTTACTATGGAGGGAAATACACGATGAAACGTAAACGCAGCCGGCGCTCTTCAGGAAGCCCGGCCATTGCCAGACCTTTTGCCGTCCTGCTGCTGCTCATTGCCATCTGTGCCGGGGCCTGGTGGCATCTTAACGGCAATACGGAAAAAAAGGCCGATGAAGAAATAACCCATATCGATACGGTACAGGACAATGGCATGGATGCCGATTATACGGGACCGGCCGGAGAACTGCAGGATGCCGTGGAAACATGGCTGAAGGCACAGCATGCTTCAGTGACTGTCCTGAAAACAGAAAACAGGGAAGAAGACCGTCGGGCTACAGGCGGAAAGATACGCTGGACGACGAAACAGGTCGAAGTTGTGCCGGAAAAAGAATTCTCACGGACTGATCTGGAAAACGAACTGGCAAAGAGTGGCGGAAAAGCTGTCCTGTATCAGGTGGATACGAAAAAAGCTGGTGGCAGTACCGTCACGGAATACGATATCGCTTTGTTCGATATGCTGGATAAGGAACAAGTCTATCTCGTCGTAACCAAACTGTATGTCACTGAACCGGGAGCTTCAAAAGAAAAGGAAGAAGCCGTAAAGAAAGCCGTGCTGAACGCAAAAGACAAGGACCTGGCCAGTACGAAAGAAAAGAAGAGCACTGCCGGTCAGCAGCATCCGGCTGAAGTTCGGGGACGGCTGGCTATCGTCATCGATGACTGCGGAAGCAGCCTCGATATCCTGAGCCAGTTCAATGATATGCCTATTCCTCTCACGTATGCCGTCATGCCATATAAATCCCACACGGCGGAAAGTGCTGACAGTGGCTACCGGGCAGGACGTCAGATTTTCGTCCATATGCCCATGCAGCCTCAGGGCGTGGCGTCATCGGAATCAGTCTATATCGGAACAGATATGAGTGACAGCAAGGTGAAGGCTACGGCCAATGAAATCCTCGACCAGGTACCCCATGCCATCGGCATGAACAATCATCAGGGATCTCTGGCGACGTCGGACAGCCGGATTATGAAGGACATCATGCAGGTCATGAGCAGCCGCGGCCTGGTTTATCTGGACAGCCGTACCAACAGTACCTCTGTGGGAGAACAGACGGCCCGTGCTATGGGTGTCGTGACCAGCCGGAATAATTTGTTCATCGATAATGATGCCAGTGTCGATGCGATAAAGAGCCGCCTGCGCCAGGCCGGCAGCATCGCAAGGGAAAACGGCAGTGCCATCGTCATCGGCCACTGTCGCCGCAATACGGCACAGGCACTCAGTGAAATGATTGATGAACTGCACAATGACGGCATTGACCTGGTCTTTGCCACAGATCTGATGGAATAGGAGCTGCTAGAATATGGATTTTCTTTCCCTTTCATGGGAGTATTTGCTGATTACGCTGTGCGGTGGTTTTTTATCGGGATTCATTGACTCCATTGCCGGCGGCGGGGGACTCATTTCCCTGCCGGTTTTCCTGGCCATGGGCATGCCGCCCCACTACGCTATCGGCACGAATAAATTTGCTGCAACCTTTGGCAGTGGTATCAGTACGGTCCAGTTCATGCGTGCCGGGAAAGTAGACGGCGGTCTCATGAAGAAACTCGTGCCTTTCACTTTTATCGGGGCCGTCCTGGGCTGCCTGCTCATGCTTCATATGTCGGCTGCAATGCTGCAGCCCCTGGTCATTGCCGCGCTGGTGGCCGTAGCCATTTTCGTTTTCAGCCGCAGGGACCTGGGTTCGGTCAGCACTTATACGGGAGAAACGAAGAAAAAGCTGATCCAGGGAGCAGCCTTTGCCTTTGCCATCGGTGTCTACGATGGTTTTATCGGGCCGGGAACAGGGACATTCCTGATTATTGCCTTTGCCATGCTGGGCTTTGATTTCGTCGTCGCCGCTGGTAATGCCAAGGTGCTGAATTTTGTGAGTAACCTCACGGCCTTCTGCTTATTCATTTATTCGGGAAAAGTCCTGTATGCTTACGGCCTGACCATGGCACTGGGAATATTCATCGGTGCCTTTTTCGGATCCCGCATGGCCATCCGCCGGGGCAGTGGTTTCGTCCGCCTCATCATGATGACCGTAACGACCCTGCTTATCGGCAAGCTGATTCTCCAGTATTTCGGACTGTTCTGAGGTGGTTGCATATGAATTGGAAAAATAAAGTCATCCTCATCAGTGGCGGGACTTCCGGAATTGGTCTGGCAACGGCCCGGATTCTACTGGGAAAAGGAGCCTGCGTCGTCATCAATGGCCGCGATACTGCACGAGGAGAAGTAGCTCTTGCGCAGCTAGGCACTCTTGCGGGAAACTGCCAGTTTGTGCCCGGCGATGTGAGCAGGGAAGAGGCATGCCGGCATATGGTGCAGGAAACACTGGATTATTTCGGCAGGTTGGACGGACTGGTGACGTCAGCCGGTTATTATGAAGAAGAACTGCTGGAAAATGTGACGGCCCAATCGGCGGCGCGGCTTTTTGCTACCAACGTATACGGCACCATATTTCTCTGCCGGGAAGCTCTGGAACCACTGAAAAAGAACAGGGGAAGCATCGTCATGGTCAGCAGCGATGCCGGTCTGCAGGGAAATGTCGGCTGCTCTGTCTACAGTGCGACCAAAGGGGCTGTCGTATCCTTCTGCAAGTCCCTGGCACTGGAACTGGCTCCTCACGGCGTTCGGGTCAACTGCGTCTGCCCTGGCGATGTAAAGACGCCGCTCCTTTCCCGCCAGATGGCAGCCAATCCCGATGAGACGGAAGAGTCCCTGCGCCAGCAGTATCCGCTCTACCGGCTGGCAGAAGCTTCTGAAGTTGGAGAAGTCATTGTGTTCCTGTTAAGCCAGGCCGCTTCTTATATGACTGCCACGGCAGTTCCCGTCGATGGTGGTTTGACAAGCTGGTAAAAACATGGGAAAATAAAGAAAAGTGTATTTTGAAAATGGGGGGATTCCTATGTCAGATGAAATGGATAAAGTACAGGCACTACAAGAAGAAATCGATGCCCTGAAAAAGGAACTGGCGGCTATGAAAGCCGAAAAAGAAGCCCATGCGCCGGTTGCGCCGACGGCTTCCCTGGAAGTAATCCAGTCCATCGAAAATTCGTCTGCCGATGCCGATCTTAAGGTCGAAACCTATTGCCGCTGGGCAGCTGCCCGTGCTGGAGCTATTGTCATTGCGCCCCTCGTCGGCACTATCGCCCTCATGGCAAATGAAGTATATCTTGTCAGCCGCATTGCCAAAGTGTACAATGTCAAACTTTCTGAACGTGCTGTCATCGCTTTCCTCGGTGCTATGGGCAGCCGTATGGCCGGCAATCTCCTGACGACACTGATTCCGTTCAGTGCCGTACAGGTTCCTGTTGCCGTAGGTATCACCTACAGCCTGGGCCGCGTAACACAGCGTTGGATGAAAGACGGTATGCCTACCGACATGGGTCCGTATATTGAAATGATGGCCCAGTGGAAGGACAAGGCCCGCGAACAAGTAGACCGGCTGCGTGACAACCCGCTGAAAAACGTACCTCTCGGAGATGAAACGGTTGATTTCATGAAACGCTGGGGCAGTGCGGCCAAGGAAGCGGCTATCGATGCCTTTGACGACGTCAAGGAAAAAGGGCAGGTTGTCGTCGATTCCGTACGGCGCCGCAGTGTTGTCGATGACGTAGAAGAAGCAAAAGAAAACAGTGCCGATGCCAAAGAACCGGTGCAGGAAGATGCGGCCCCGGAAGGGGAAACAGCTGCTGCTGATACTGCCGAACCGTCTGTCGATGAAAAGGTACAGGCGGCTGTAGAAGATGCTAAGATTCCTCTTGATGAAAAATAAATGAAGGTGTGCCTATGTGGAAATTATTGCTGTTTTTTACCCGCTTCTATTCGCCAGGCCGTTTTCTGCGGTTCCTGAGTAAAACGAAGGGGAAACTGCATTTTCTGCCGAAACTCCTGGCCATCTTTTATTGCATTCAGGACAAGGATACGCCCCGCATGGTCCGGCTCATGCTCATGGGTGCCATCGGATATGTCATCCTGCCCATCGATATCGTTCCCGATATCCTGCCTGTCGCTGGCTGGATTGATGATGCGGCTGTCGTGGCAGCGGCTTTGAAGTTTGCAGCGGCGTACATCAAACCGGAGCACAAAGAAAAAGTACGCCGCATCCTTCCCTTTGCCCGCTGTGACTGGTGAATATTCCGGCGGGAGGAAAGACTGCATCGGCTGCAGGCCCGTCAGTTATAGTGTTTCAGGCTGCCGCATCTGCGGCAGCTTTTTTTACGGTATAAAGTACCATGTTTTATGCGGCAACTTTTGACAAATGGTCCTATACAGCGTAAAATAATAGGGCATGTTTGAGTGAGAACAGGAGTGGAGAAAATGGTCAGCGTAACAGAAAGAGTCCGCTTCAGCGAGACAGATATGATGGGCAATGCCCATCATGCCAACCACATCCGCTGGTTTGAGTGTGCGCGCTGTGAATATATGCGTGCTGCCGGTGTCGATTTATTTGAACTCATGGATGAAGGAATCCTCTTTCCAATCAAAAACGTAAGTTGTGAGTACATCGACAACATTTATTATGATGATGAAATCATCATTGAAGCCCGGCTGGTCAAGTTATCCCGGGCCCAGATGGTGTATGCCTACCGGATTCTGCGTAAACGTGACGGACGCCTTATGGCTGAAGGCACGACGCAGAACGTATTTACCCACAAGGATACGGGCAAAGTAGCCCGCATCGGCGATGGCCCGTATCTCAGACTGAAAGCCATGTATGAAAAGGATCAGCAGGAAATGTAATATATTTCTGCATCCACTACTCTAGTTTCACTGCGTATTTTACCTAAAGGAGTCTTGTGTCGTGATTGTCTACCAGTTACTGAACATCATTATTTTCATTGTCGGCCTCGTTGCTGTACTGTATCTGTTATTCCGCCTCTTTGCCTGGCACCAGGGTGATGCCCGCTTCGTTATTGAAGCGCGGAAACGCCAGCCCTTTGCCTTAAAAAGCCTGACTGCCAGTACGGCTGTATTTGAAACGGAAGTTCCTTTCAAGAATGTAGGGAAACAGCTGGGAACAATTATGGATTTTTATCCCCGGACACTGCTTCCATATGAACAGTATGACAAAGTCATTGTCCATTCCCAGCTGGCAAATAAAGCGGCGGAACGCAATGATGGATATTGGGAATCGGTTATCATCAACCCTGGTGAATCGGGCCGTATCCGCGTTACCATCGAACTGGTAAGTAAAGAAGGAACCATCCGCGAAGACCTGAAAACGTTCCCGGATATGCCTATTGATCTGGTATATCAGGTCGTATCCCGTAGTGAATGGTATATTCACAAGGCCCGCATTACACTGAAAGCTTCCGAAGTAAAACGGGCAATGGAACAAGCATAGGAGGGGGAAAAGACATGGCAGAATTAGAATTAGTACCGGTAAAGACCAGAATACTGACAGATAAAGATGACATCGTCGATGTCATAGAAGAATATGCAAAAGATATTGTCGGCCCCGATGATATCGTCTGCTCGGCTGAAAGCGTCGTCGCTATCACCCAGCACCGCTACACCCGCCCGGAAGAATTGACGCCGACCTGGCAATGTCGTCTCATGCGCCGCTTCGTTCCCGGTGAAGGGAGCATGGCCAGCCTGTATGGCATGCAGGCGGCTATGAACCTCGAAGGAGAATGGAAGATGCTCTTCTGGTTCATCATTGGCTTTTTGGCAAAACTGGTCGGTAAAAATGGCGTCTGGTATGCCAAATGCCGTCAGGCATCGCTGACTGATGACGTAACAGGTACGATGCCGCCTTTTGACAAATGTATCGTCTATGGTCCGGATAAGCCTGATGAAGTGGCAGAAGCCATCAAAAAGCGCATGGGCTGCTACGGCGCCTGCGTAGCTGATGTCAATGACCTCAAACGTTCGGCTGTCCTGGGACATTCCCGTGGCCTTAATCCGAAGGAAATTGCCCGCATCCTGATCAATAACCCCTTTGGCAACGCATCGCAGAAGACACCTATTGTCGTCATCAAAAACTATGCCCAGGCCGTGCGGGAACAAAAAAGTGAAGCAGCCGCCAAGCAGCAGAACTAAAGGCGGAGAAGGAGCATACGATGAAGGAAACGATTGTCCTGGCAACGCATAATGCCGGAAAGATCCGGGAATTCAAAGGCGCTCTTGAACCATTGGGATATGACGTCGTGTCTGTACATGACGTCATTTCTGATATCAAGGAGCCGGAAGAAACGGGCACAACCTTTGAGGAAAACGCCCGTCTGAAAGCCCTGTATTATATGAAGGCTACAGGCCGGCCCTGCCTGGCCGATGACTCGGGCATCATTGCCGATGCTCTTCATGGCCGGCCCGGCGTCTATTCGGCGCGATATGCCGGACCGGAATGCGACGATGAAAAGAATAACCAGAAACTCATCGATGAATTGCGGCCTTTTCCTCCAGAACAGCGGACGGCCCATTATGTGTGCGACCTGGTCCTTATCTGGCCCGATAGCCGTGAAATCCATGCCGAAGGAACCTGTTCCGGTATCATCCGTGATTTCTATGCCGGTACAGGCGGATTTGGTTATGATCCCTTGTTTTATGTACCTTCCTATGGCAGGACGATGGCAGAACTGTCACTGGAAGAGAAAAACAAGATCAGCCACCGCGGCCGTGCCTTGAAAAAACTATTGGAGCTTTTGCCATGACTACAGCCCGTATTGGATTAGTCAGTGACAGCCATGGACGGTTTTCCTGTCTGGAACAGATGGTGGATCAGGCACCGGACGTCTGCTGTTGGATACACGGTGGCGATTACTGCAACGATGCCGAAGATCTGGCTGCATATGCGGCTGTACCCGTATATGCCGTCCTCGGTAATAATGACTACCTGACAGATATGAATGTGCCCGAACGGCGCATCGTGAAGGCTGCCGGCCTTACGATTGCCGTCATCCATGGTAGTCAGTGGTATGGAGAAAAACGGCTCCGAAAACTGGAAGAATGGGGGCACAGTGCCGGAGCTGACTTGGTCGTATTCGGTCATACGCACTGCCAGTATAAACTGGAACGGGATGGCTTTGTCATTGTCAATCCCGGCAGTATCGGCCGCCCCAGAGACAGGAGAGAAGGGACTTACGCCATCGTCACGGCAGAAGATGGCCGGCTGACGGATATCCAATTTTATCACCTATAAAATTTAGTGATATAATATTTGACAAACGATGGGATAACGTGTATAATATTTTACGTTGACGGGGCATAGCGCAGTTTGGTAGCGCACCTGGCTTGGGACCAGGGGGTCGCAGGTTCGAATCCTGCTGCTCCGACCATCTGCACGCGGGTGTAGCTCAATGGTAGAGCGTCAGCCTTCCAAGCTGGTTACGTGGGTTCGATTCCCATCACCCGCTCCATTTTTTTACTTTTTTTATGACTCAGTAGCTCAGCTGGATAGAGCAACAGCCTTCTAAGCTGTGGGTCTAGGGTTCGAATCCCTACTGGGTCACCAATGACCTGACTGCATTCAGACTATTCTGGATGCTTTTTTTTTATGCCTGAAACCAGGTAACAGCACACTCTCCTTCATTTTTTAATGTATTTTGTATACAATATGCTGAAAAGAAATATATTAACGATAAAATAGATGATTTTTCAGTTATTTTATTCTAGTATGCTAAAAATATATTTACAAAGCTGCAGATAATGTGCTATAGTAAGTGTGTTATTTCATTTTCTTAATAACAGAGAAAGAATTTCTTCTTTATATTATCCAAAGAATACTTTATACCATCTGTTTTGAAGAAATTTTCTTATTCTGTTATGGAAAGACATCATATCGCAGCTCTGGAGTTCTCGGTCGGTATGATTCAAGCTTTCAGGTTTTATTATTTTGTGCAGGCGAGAATTCCAATAATTGCATGAGGGGGCAATGTGTATGGAATTTTTTGGTTTGATTGCAAAAGGAATGATGGCTTTTGCTGATTTTATCTGGGGCTGGCCGCTGCTCATCGGCACGTCCTTTGTAGCTGTCTTCTTATCGGTCCGTCTTGGTTTTTTCCAATTCGCCTTTTTCGGCCACGTCATGAAGAATACCTTTGGTAAAATCTTTGACAAGGGCTCCGGCGATGGCAACATTAATCCGTTCAAGGCAGCTTGTACGGCTCTGGCATCGACACTGGGTGTTGGCAACATTGCCGGCGTTTCCGTCGCTATCGCAACGGGCGGTCCCGGTGCTGTCTTCTGGATGTGGTTTATTGCTATGCTGGGCCTGATTGTTAAGTTCTCGGAAGTTACTCTGGGTCTGGCCTATCGTGAAAAAGACCCTGTAAGCGGCGTCTGGCACGGTGGTTTCCCCTGGTATGTCAAGAACGGCCTTGGCAAGAACTGGCGCTGGCTGTCCGTCATCTGGGCTATCGTCATGGCGGCAGGCATGATGTTTGCTCCGTCTATCCAGGCAGCAGAAATATCCAATGCCATTAATACAGCCTTTGCTGTCAATCCGTATATCGTCGGCATCACCGTTGCGGTCCTCATGGCAGCCGTTCTTCTGGGTGGTCTCAAGAGTATTTCCAATTTCGCCAATCTCGTCGTTCCATTCATGGCTGTCATCTACATCATCGGCGCTATTTTCGTCATGATTGTCAATGCCAGCATGATTCCTCAGGCATTTGCCATGATTTTTGAAGATGCTTTTACCGGCACGGCTGCTACTGGTGGCTTTGCAGGCAGCACGGTTATGCTGGCTGTCCGCTGGGGCCTGGCCCGTGGCATTTATTCCAACGAAGCCGGTACCGGTACGGCACCACTGGCTCATTCCTCGGCATCGGTCAATCATCCGGTCAAACAGGGCCTGTGGGGGATTTTTGAAGTATTCTTCGATACCATCGTCGTCTGCACTATGACTGCTATGGTCGTCATGACATCGGGCCTCTGGAACACGGGTATTTCCGGTGCCGCTCTTACGACGGCCGGTTTCTCCACGGCTTTTGGCAGTGTGGCTGCCGGTGCCGTATTCGTCTCGGTCATCATTACGTTCTTTGCTTTTACGACATGCGTTGTCAACGTATATTATGGCGGTATCTGCCTCAATTCACTAGGTTTGGAAGGCGTCTGGATCAAGATTTATTACGCTGTCGGCTGTGCCTGGGCCATTGTCGGAGCCATTGGCGCTGCCAAGACACTGTGGTCTTCCTTCGACTTCTTCTATGGTACGTGCGTCGTCTGCAACCTTATTGTCGTATTCCTTCTGAGCGGCAAAGTCAAGATTCTTGTAGACGATTACAAACAGCGCCTCAAAGATGGAAAATGGGACGAATCGGCTGCCGACTGCGTAGCCCGTCTCGGTATCTGGCGCGATGAAGTCACTCTGAATATGGAAAAAGAAGCAAAAAATAAATAATGGCAATATAAAACGCCCTGCATGACACATCCTTCATGCAGGGCGTTTTATATTGCCAGAACTTAGGATTGTTTGCTGGCATACCGCCGTTCCAGTTCTTTTTTGGCAATTTTTCCCGTGGCCAGGCGGGGCATTTCGTCTATTTCATAATAGATACGGGGAACTTTAAACAAGGCCAGGTTCTGTTGGAGATATTTTTTCAGAGCCCACTTATCGACGGCAGCGCCCGGTTCTACCGTATAATAGCAGCAGTCGACATGCCCCCGGAGCTTGTCCGGAACGCCGATGACGGCAGCCTCGCTGATATGAGGGTATTCGTAGAGCAGTTCTTCGATTTCCCGGGGATAAATGTTTTCTCCCATGCTGATAATCATTTCTTTCAGGCGGCCTACGATGCGCAGATATCCGTCGCTGTCCCTGACGGCTATATCACCGGTATGGAGCCAGCCGCCGGCCAGCGTCCGGGCCGTTTCTTCCTGCCGGTGCCAGTAGCCATGCATGACGTTTCCGCCGCGGACCAGGAGCTGCCCTTTGCAGCCATCGGATACGTCACTGCCATTTTCATCTACGAGACGCGTCGTGATGCCAGGCAGTTCGACACCGATGGTGCCGCTTTTTACACGGTCAGGGGGATAACGCAGTATTTTTTTCATACAAGACAGTTACTATTTTTTTCCCATCTTTTTTGCATCTATGGTAAAATAGGGAAAGGAGAAATCCAGGGAAACTTTTTGTAGGAGGCATTGCTTATGAACTATCTGGAGCAGGCTGAAATAGTAAAGAATGAAGCGATTATCCCTGCCGTATGGCAGATGAAATTCCATGCACCACAGATTGCCCGGAATGCGCGGCCGGGGCAGTTTGTCAACGTACACTATGATGGCGGTACGACGTTTTTGCGCCGTCCTTTCGGCATCGTCGATGCATCTTCACAGGGGACGGTTACCATCATCTACCGTATCGTCGGTACGGGAACGCAGGAGCTGGCCAGGCTGCATCCCGGCGATATACTGAATGTGGAAGGTCCTCTCGGGAACGGCGTATTCACGACGAGCCCGGGCAGGGCTTTGCTGGCCGGCGGTGGCGTCGGGCTGGCACCGCTTATTTTCCTGGCAAAGAAACTGGATCATCCGGTAGTTCTCGTGGCTGGAAAAACCGCGGCAGAAACGTTCTGGACACGGTTTTTTGAACCCTATGCCGAGGATATCTATGTGACGACCGATGATGGGTCCCGGGGCATACAGGGATTTGCTGTACAGGCTCTGCCTGCGATTTTTAAAGACCATTCCATAGACCGCATTTCCGTCTGCGGGCCGACGGTGATGATGAAGACCATAGCAGAGGCTGCGGCAAAGGCGGATATTTCCTGTGAAGTATCTATGGAAAAACGCATGGCCTGCGGTATCGGCGTCTGTCTCGGCTGTACCTTTGCCAGCAAAATCGATGGCAGGCGGCATAAGGTGTGTGCAGACGGACCGGTATTCCCGGCGAAGGAGGTATTTTGATGAGTACAAATCGATTGGCCGTAACATTCGCCGGCATCCCTATGAAAACGCCTGTCATGGGAGCTTCGGGAACCTTTGGATTCGGCGTGGAATACAGTGATTTCCTCGACCTCAGTGAAATTGGCGCTGTCATTTCCAAGGGAATCACACCACTGCCGAGAGCAGGAAATCCCGGCGTACGGGTTGCAGAAACCCCATCGGGCATGCTCAATTGTATCGGTCTGGAAAATCCCGGACTGGATGTATTTAAACGCGATATTCTTCCTAAAACGAGGCATATGGGAGCGCCTCTTATCGTCAATATTTCTGCCGGTTCAGCTGAAGAATACGGCAGGCTGGCCGAAGCACTCGATGTCGATGGCGTAGCCGGGCTGGAAGTCAATATTTCCTGTCCCAATGTCAAAGAAGGCGGCATCGTATTCGGAACGGATCCCAGGGCAGCGGCGGCCGTAACGGAACAGGTTAGAACGCATACGAAAAAGCCGGTCATCGTGAAATTATCACCGAACGTGACGGATATTACGGTCATGGCCAAAGCCGTAGAAGCAGCCGGTGCCGATGCCGTATCTCTCATCAATACGCTGACGGGTATGGCTATCGATATTCATTCACGACGCCCCCTGCTGGGGAATATTACAGGCGGCCTTTCCGGTCCGGCCGTCAAGCCCATCGCCCTGCGCATGGTATGGCAGACGGCGAAGGCCGTGCAGATTCCAATTCTTGGTCTGGGTGGCATTGCCTGCTGGCAGGACGCCATCGAATTTATGCTGGCCGGAGCCAGCGCTGTTGCCGTAGGAGCGTACAATTTTGTCAATCCCCGGGCGGTACAGGAAATCGCAGAGGGGATGGCTCAGTATTGCGAAGAAGAAGGTATCAGACATATTACCGATATTGTAGGGGCCCTTACGGTCTGAGACAGGCCATCAGCGAAACCCTGTGATATACGGAAGGGGAGAAGATAATTATGAGTATGGAATCATCCAATCAGGAAGTATGGATTGGTGTCGATGTAGGAACGACGGGAGTGCGGGCCATTGCTTATACGGAAGACGGGACGAATGTGTGTTCGTCGGAAGCCTTTTATCCGCTCCTGACGCCTCACCCGGACTGGGCCGAAGAAAGCCCGCTCCAGATATATGAATCGGTAGAAGAAGTCATCAGCAAAACGGCAGCCCAGCTCCGCTATAAGAATAAAGAACTGGCAGGGATTGCCCTGAGTACGGTCATGCACAGCTTTGCCGGGCTCGATGAACATCTGGAACCGCTCATGGACATGCAGACCTGGGCAGATAGCCGCAGTGCCGATATTGTCCGCGATATGAAAAAAGACCCGGCACTGTGCCAGTCGTTTTATGAACGGACGGGCTGCCCCATCCATGCTTGCTATCCACTGGCCAAGGTACTCTGGCTCAAACGCCATCAGCCGGATCTGTTCCGTCAGATGAAATACGTCGGCTCTATCAAGGATTATATTTTTTACCACATGACTGGCCAATGGGTCATCGATAAATCGACGGCCAGCACCAGTGGTATGTATAACGAACGGACACTCCGGTGGGATGATGAAATCCTTTCTTATGCCGGCATTGACAAGTCCTATATGCCACCTGTCGTTTCCACGACGTACATGCACGCCCTGGCTCCCAAAGCCGCCGAAGCCATGCATCTGCCGGAAGGTCTTCCCGTCGTCATCGGTGCCACCGATGGCGTCCTGGTCAACGTCGGCATTGGTGCCGTCCAGCCGGGTCAGCTCAGTGCGACCATCGGCACCAGCGGTGCATTGCGCATGTTGACCAGACAGCCGAAGACAGATCCGCAGATGCGCACCTGGTGTTATAATCTGACCGATGATATGTGGGTTGCCGGTGGTGCCATCAATAACGGCGGCATGATTCTGCGCTGGGTACGCGACAAAATCTGCCATTACGGCGGAAGTAAACTGGAAGACCTGGATATCGACCCCTATGACCTCATGACCATGAAGGCCGAACACGTCGATGCCGGCGCCGACGGTCTTATCTGCCTGCCTTGTTTTACAGGGGAACGGGCACCCTACTGGAATTCGGAACTGCGGGGTATGTTCTTTGGCTTTTCCCTCAATCATAGCCGTTCCCACATCATCCGGGCCGTCATGGAAGGTATCTGTTACAGCTTGAACAGTGTCATGCTGGCCCTCCGGGAGTTCGGCGATATCCGCGATATCCGGGTCAGTGGCAGCTTTACCAAGTCCCGCCTCTGGCTGCAGATCCTGTCGGACGTGCTCAACGAAAAACTGACTCTTCCCGACAATAGCGAAGGTGCGGCGTTTGGCGCGGCGACACTGGGATTTATTGCTAGCGGCAGATTAGACAGCATTGCCGATACGGCCCATCTGGTCCATGCGAAAAAAGTGTATACACCGATAGCAGAAAACGTGGCAACATACCAGGAACTGTACAGTATCTTTGCCCGGCTGTATCTGAAGCTGCAGGATGAATTTGCAGAAATCACGGAGTACCAGAAAAAAATCTGACGGGAACAAAGTCAGTGGTAAAGGAGCGAATACATAATGGATTTACATGATATCGGCGTTGTTGGAATGGCTGTCATGGGCAGCAATCTGGCCCTCAATATGGCAGATCATGGATTTACGGTCAGCGTCTATAACTATACACCGGATCTGACGGAAAAATTTGTCAAAGAACGGCCCCACGATCATATTACCGCCTATTACGGCCTGCAGGATTTCGTATCGTCCCTCAAACGGCCCCGTAAAATCATGTTTATGATCATGGCAGGAAAGCCCGTAGACAGCATGATTGACCAGCTCATCCCTCTCCTCGACCAGGGGGATATCCTCATCGATGGGGGCAATTCTTATTTTGGGGATACGCGCCGCCGCTATGAATACTGCCACAAGCAGGGTATCCATTTCTATGGCATGGGCATATCGGGCGGAGAAACCGGTGCCCGTCGCGGCCCGTCCATCATGCCCGGCGGCAATAAAGACACGTATCCGGAAATCCAGCCCATTTATGAAGCCATTGCAGCCAAGGCCAGTGATGGCAAGCCCTGCTGCACCTATATCGGCAGCGACGGTGCCGGCCACTATGTCAAAATGGTCCATAATGGCATCGAATATGCGGACATGCAGCTCATTGCCGAGTCGTACCTGCTGCTCAAAAACGTTGGCGGCTATACGAACAGAGAAATCGCCGATATTTTCCATCAGTGGAATCAGGGGGAACTGCACAGTTTCCTCATCGGCATCGCCGCCGATATTTTTGCTGAAGATGACGAAACGGGCGGACAGGTCATCGACAAAATCGTCGATGCGGCAGGACAGAAGGGCACAGGACGCTGGACCAGCATCGAAGCGCTGAAACAGGGCGTCGATATTTCTATGATTACCGCCGCCTGCAATGCCCGTGTCATGTCCAACCTGCCTCAGCGGCACATGGCAGAAACGGTCATTTCCGGACCGGAACATAAGCCTGTCAAAGGAGAAAAATTCATCGAAGCCGTACGGCGCAGCCTTTATACGGGAAAAATCGTGGCCTACGCCCAGGGATTTTCTCTTTATCGCAGCGCATCGGAAACGTACCACTGGAATCTCGACTACGGCCGTATCGCATCCATTTTCCGGGCCGGCTGCATCATTCAGGCTGAATTCCTCAATAAAATCACCGAAGCCTATGAAAAAAATCGGGATCTGGAAAACCTGATATTCGACCAGTTCTTCCTGGATAAAATCAATGCCAATGAAGAAAGTCTGCGCCAGATTGTATGCCTGGCTGTACAGGAAGGCATTCCCATCCCGGCTTTTGCCAATGCTATGGAATACCTCGACGCTTACCGCAGTCCCCGCGTCGGAGCCAACCTGATACAGGCTCTGCGTGATTACTTCGGGGCACACACCTATCAGCGCACCGACCGGGAAGGCACATTCCATCATCAGTGGCACGAACATTATAAAAAATAATATTCAGTCTGTCAGTCCCTCAGGAGTATGGCCTGTCCTGAGGGATTTTTTACGTACAAAAACGTTATATGTTACAGATTGTTTATGATTTTAGCGACAATATATGTCGTAATTTTATGATACTATAGGGACGAAAGGAGATTGTATGGATAAAGCTGAACGGATACTTCTCGTATTCTGCCGTTTATTGAAACACGAATGGCTGAATAAGACGAGTCTGGCATTGGAATTTAATACGACAGAGCGGACCATTGAACGGGACATGCAATCTATCCGTGCTGTCCTTTCCGAAGCCCGCAGTCCGGCCGTGCTGCTCTGGGACCGTCAGAAAGGGTCCTATATCCTGAGCCACTATCAGCATCGCCCGTTGCAGAGCATGGAGGCGCTGACCATCCTGAAAATCCTGCTCGGGAGCCGGGCACTGCGTCTCGATGAAATGGAAGGGCTGGTACAGGCTCTGTGCGGATTGCTGTCGCCCCGGGATGAGACGGAATTTTCCCAGCTGCTGGAAGAAGAACTGGACGGCTACCATGAACCGGCCCATCACCAGGCCATCATAAAGACCCAGTGGGACCTGCAGCAATGCATCCGGGACCACAGGAAAATCCGCCTTCATTACAGCCGCGGCGACGACATGCGGACGTCTCATGTCGTGTTTCCCCTGTCGGTCGTCGTTTCCGATGGATATTTTTATCTCATCGCCGTTGTAGAAGGGACGGCTCATACAGGACCGGCATTTTTCCGACTCGACCGCATCCGTTCCTTTGATGTTCTTCACGGGGGAAGTCATTTGCCGGAGGAAGACGCGTTCTCTCTCCGCCGCCTGCGCTCGACGACGCCCTTTATGTTCGGCGGAAAACCTGTACGCCTGACCCTGCGCTGTAAGAACCGCGCGGTAGAAGCCTTGTTCGATAAAATCCCCGCCCACACGGTGCTTTCCTGGGAGGAAGATACCGTGCTGGTGGAAGTGAACGTGAGCATCTCCGGCTTTTTCCGCTGGCTCCTCATGCAGGGCGATGCCATCGTCATCATCGGGCCGGAACCGTTACGGCAGGCCTTTATCCAGACGTTGCAGCGAATACAAAACGCGTATACAGATATTAAGGAGGATTGCCCGAAATGAAGCATATAAAAGAACAATTCATCCGCTATATGGATGCAGGATTTCCCATTATTTACCTCAACACGTATGAAGAAGATAAAGCCGATGCACTCATCCGGTCCGTCGCCGGCGGCCGGAAAATAGAGGAATGGAATGTGCGCGGCTATTTTGAAAATCAGGTGCTCATGCAAGCTGAGGTGCCACTGGAAGATATTCTGCGGACACTTATCGATGACCCTTTGTCCCTGCAGCGGTCTGTCCTGGTCCTCAAAGACGTACCCCTTTTCAAGGATCAGATGGCCGTTATCGAACTGGTGAAATACCTGGCCCGGCGGATCAGCAATGGCTCCCTGCCCGATTTCAATATAGTCATCGTGTCTTCTGAGGTCTACATTCCCGGCGAGCTGGATCCGTTTCTGACCATCCTCCACGACGAATACCTGACCGTGTCGGACATCCGTGGTGTGATTGAACAATTCTGTCACGATCAGGAAGTGGACATGCTGCCGGAGTTCATCCGCGAACTGGCACAGATGTTCAAAGGCCTTTCGGAGTATGAAATCAATACCATCCTGGCACTGGCCCTGTCTGATGACGGGGAAATCACCCGGTCCGATTTATCGCTCATATTGGAGCAGAAAAAGCAGGTCGTACAGAAATCGGGCATATTGGAAATGATTCCCCTCAAGGAAGGCATGGACGATATCGGCGGACTGGAAAGCCTGAAACAATGGCTCCAGAGAAAGGAAAAGATTTTCCGCAATATGGAGGCCGCTGCTGCCTTTGGTGTCGATATGCCAAAAGGCGTCCTCATTGCCGGCATGCCCGGATGCGGCAAATCTCTCAATGCCAAGGCGGCGGCCAAGCTCTTCGGTGTTCCTCTGCTGCGCCTCGATATGGGCCGCCTCATGGGCAAATACGTCGGTGAATCGGAAGCCAATATGCGCAAGGCCATTGGCCTGGCCGAAGCCATTGCGCCGTGTGTACTATGGATCGATGAACTTGAAAAAGCCTTTGCCGGAGTCGGTGGCAGCGGCGGCGCAGCAGACGTGACAACCCGTCTGTTCGGGACGTTCCTTACGTGGCTGCAGGAAAAAGACAGTCAGGCCTTCGTCGTGGCTACGGCAAATAATATTGCCAGTATGCCGCCGGAACTGCTGCGGAAAGGCCGTTTCGATGAAATCTTCTATGTGGCCCTGCCCAATAAGGAAGAACGAAAAAAAATCTTTTCCATCCACATCGGGAAACGGCGGCCCGATGATCTGGAAGGCATCGACCTGGACCGGCTGGCGGCCCGGACAGATGGCTATAGCGGCGCTGATATCGAAGGCGTCGTCAAGGACAGCATCGAAGCGGCCTTTGCCAAAGGAGAAGATGCGATTACGACCGACGGCATCCTGGAAGCGGTCAGCCAGACTCATTCTCTGAAAGAAATCATGAAGGATTCCCTGCAAAAGATGGAATCTCTCTATAAACAGCGTAAGTTCAAAAATGCTTCGGCATAGAAAGGAGCAGGGCCATGGAAGAAAAAGAACAGCCCCATCAGATGAGCGGCGAAGACATGGTACGGCAGATGCGGCCAGTCATGGAACGGTTCTTCCGTTCCTACGGGGCAAAGGATCCGGCCGTGAGTACCGAGGAGTGGCTGACGGAAACACTGGGCAAAGAACTTCCATTGTACAGTAAGGATGACATAGCCGCTATGAGCCGGGACATCGTGCGCGAAATAGAACAGGCTGAGGTGCGTAAAACGTCACTGGATAAGGCCTGTGCGGCGGGGCAGACAAAGGAATCATGGTTCGCCGATGAAGTTCAGAAGGCGTCTGTCGGCGTCGGCGTGACGGCCATGGGCCAGTATCTGCAGAGCATAGACGATGTACTGGCCGATAACAATCAGGCTATGCTCAAGGTAATCATGAAACAGAATGGCTCAGTCAATATGAACCCCAATCTCGACGGATTCATTGCCGAACAGCAGCAGGTCAGTTCCTTTAACCGGACGGCGGCACTGGAAAACTCCCCGTACCGTGCGGATGTACTCCAGCCTGACGGCACGGCTTATGGAAAAAACTCTGTCGATGTCGTCATCCGCGATACGCGTCTGAAGGTGCAGACTCCGGTACGGCGCTATCAGCTGAAATTCGGACGCAATGCTGAGGCCACGGCGTCCTATCTGGAGCACGGCGACTACCGGGGGCAGCGCTCCCTGGTACCGAAAGGGCAGGTAAGTGACGTCCGTCAGCGCGTCTCGCCGGGGAAACACGTATCCGATACGATAGAAAGCCCCGATGGCGTCCGGTCCCGGCCGCTGGGCAAAGAACAGGCCAAGGCCATGCAGGAACGCGTCCAGCGTGGACGCCGGCTGGCTCAGGACAACTGGAATTCCTTCAATACCCGTTCCCTGGCTTTGCATATCGGCAAACAGGCGGCTCTGGCAGGCATTTCCGGCGCGGCCCTGGCCACGGGATTCCATCTGGCGGGAAAAGCGCTGAAGGGAGAAAAAATCGACGGCGAAGAAGTGGTCCGCACAGCTATCACGACCGGTGCCGATACGGGAATCAAGGCGGCTGCCGCCGGGGCTCTCAAAGTCGGTGTGGAAAAAAATCTCATTCCCATACTCGCCAGAGGAACGCCGGTCGCGGTCCTGACGCCCCTGGCCTGGGCCGGCATCGAACAGGTCAAAATCTGCTACCGTGCCGCCAAGGGCGAACTGACGGCCATGGAGGCTATCGACGCCATGGGCCGCGTTACCGTATCGACCGTTGGCGGATATATCGCCGGCAGTATCGGTATGGTTGAAGGCGCCATTACAGGAGCCGCCATGCTTTCGTGGATTCCCGTCATCGGGACCGGCGTCGGTGCTGTCGTAGGTGGCATCGTAGGTGGCCTGACCGGTTGTCTGGCTGGTTCTACTGTGGGAAAAGCCGTGTACAGCGGCGTCAAAACCGTTGCCAAAACTGCTGTCCGCGTCGCCAAAAGCGTGGGCCATGCTCTGTATTCCGGGGCAAAGGCGATTGGCAGAGGAATCAAGAATGGTCTTAAGAGTATTTTCAGTTTTTTCTGATGCAGGAGTGTACCTATGGTAAAAAAAATAAAATATGCCCTCACTATGGCCGACGGGGCCAAAGTGCGGACATTGGAAGATTTGCGTGACCATTTCGACTGGCCCCATGTACTGGGATATTTTCTCGACGGCAAACTGGCAGAATGGCTGCGGGACCGGTATTTTGATGAACTGGCCGCGTCCGTAGAGTCCCTGCCGGCGGAAAGCCCGGATCTGGAACAGCAGCTGTGCCATCTCCTGGGCGTCGCCTGGGAAGCGAAGGAAACGACCGTAGATGTGACACGGATGCAGCGGCGGCAGGAAAAAGAAGCGTTGCTGCGGCAGATGACGGCCGACGAATCCATCTGGCAGCACGGGGAAATGACAGCTTTCACACAGGAAGATCTGGATGAACTCATCGGTGACGGCGTACCGGTCATATACCTTTGCGGTGAAGAATTTACTGTGCCATCTGATGTGGTGCAGCGGACCTATATCGGCATTCTTGGCAGACCCCGCATCCAGATCGACGTTGCATCGCCAGACGAACTGGAAGAAAAGGGGATTGTCTTTGAACAGGCTGACCTGCCGGAACCGTTAAGAACGCCGGAAGAACCACCGGAACCGGTACGGCAGAATAATAAACAGGACAAGCCGTACGTCGTATCCGGGGCCTTTCAAAGCCAGCTGAGTGACGAACAGCAACAGAAAACGGCGGTTCTGTACGAAGAAGCTCAGCATATACTGGGAACAGCCGTGTTCGATATCGACATAGCGACGAGGCAACTGCTGGACACGGTTCAGGCAGAACTGGGACATGCGACCTTTGATATCGATGTCTCGACACACAGCCTGCTGAATGCAGCCCGGGAAGAACTGGGACGGGCGACTTTTGATATCGACGTTTCCACACACAGCCTGCTGGATATGGCCCGGGAAGAACTGGGACGGGCGACTTTTGATATCGACATCTCGACACACAGCCTGCTGGATACGGCCCGGGAAGAACTGGGACATGCGACCTTTGATATCGACGTCTCGACACGCCCTCTCGTATCGGTAGCCCGGTCCTGCAGAGAAGAAGGAGCTTTCCAGCGTTTCCTCGACCGGTTATAAGGAGTGCAGAACAGAAGATACAGGAAATCAGCTATCCTGGCTATGAGACAAAATAGATATAAATATAGACAAGATAAAGGAGAGAATACCCATGGCAGATAACGAACAGAACGCAGAAGTAACGCAAGCAAAAATTGTAAAATTCAGAGCTATAATGGAACGATTGCAGCAGTATTTGTGGAAAAGCCGTGATAGTGGAGAAGTGGCATGTGTACTCATGCGGCCTGATTGGATGAATTCGTATACTGATAATCCTTATATCAGTGTACTCATAGGGGCGTCTTTATTTTCACGTAGCGATTTTAGAAGTGATTCATCTATTAGTAGTGTAATTTTAGATCAAACATGGTGTAGGGATAATCCCAATAAACTTTCTTCTGGCTGTGCACATGTAAATGGGTCGTATTCTCATTACGATATAATTTTCTGGTTCTTCATGCTGGCCGCCATCGATGACCGCATTTATAATGACCAGCTGGATTATATTGTGGACGTGGCCTACCTCCTGCATTTCTCAGAAGCGATGATCCGCGACTGGTGCCGTGCCGTCGTCTACGTTCTTGATGGTCATACCCTGTCTCCCGACTGTGACCTCACGTGTGAAACAGAAGCAGGAAAAGCCTTCTTCCTCCATCAGTAGGAAAGGATGGTTTGCAGGGAAAGTGGCGTCCCCATGAGGAGAAGCTGTCAGCCAGGCTGACTGAAGGGGCTTTGTTTATATTCAAGTTTCTATATGTTGAGTCCGTTTTCTGCCGCGGCAGTTGGCATTGTATGCCAGCTGTCGCGGTACTTTGTTTTCTTTATGATGACATGGTGTACGTATTTACAAATTTTTGTGGAATGATTAGTGGATTCGTATTATAATAAATAGAGAATAACCGTAGTAAAAACATGGGAAATATGATAAAATATAATAACTATGCGATAAAGTGTATTGGAGGTGCATTATGGCAACAGTTCAGGAAAAGATTGAGCTCCTGCATCAGAAGCTTGATACGATAGAAATGGGCGGCGGCCAGCAAAAAATTGATAAACAGCATGAAAAAGGGAAGATGACAGCCCGGGAACGGCTGCATATGCTTTTTGACGAAGGCAGTTTTACCGAAATCAGCCAGTTTATACATCACCGCTGCACCAATTTTGGTATGGAAAAGAAGGAAATCCCCGGCGACGGCGTCGTTACGGGATACGGCAATGTCAATGGCCGCCTCGTCTTTGCCTATGCAGAAGATTTTACCGTCGAAGGTGGCTCTCTCGGGGAAATGCATGCCCACAAGATCTGCCAGGTACAGGAAATGGCACTCAAAATGGGGGCTCCTATTGTCGGAATCAATGATTCCGGCGGTGCCCGTATACAGGAAGGGGTCGATGCTCTTTCCGGATTTGGCCGCATCTTTATGAATAATACCAAGGCATCCGGCGTCATTCCCCAGATTTCTGTCATCATGGGACCCTGTGCCGGTGGTGCTGTCTACAGTCCGGCACTGACCGATTTCATCTACATGGTCAAGAATACAAGCAATATGTTTATTACGGGACCGAAGGTCATCAAATCGGTTACCATGGAAGAAGTGACGGCAGAGGACCTGGGTGGTGCCGTAGCGCACAATACCATTTCCGGCGTAGCGCATTTTGCCTGCGAAAACGAAACGGACTGCATCCAGCAGATCAAATACCTGCTCGATTTCCTGCCCAGCAATAATATGGAAGAAGCTCCCGTGTATGATTCGTCCGATGATCCCGGACGGATGGATGAATCCCTCGATTCCATCATTCCCGACAGCGACAACGTAGCCTACGACATGGTCGATGTCATCAAATCCTGCGTCGATAACGGGGAGATTTATCAGGTACTGGAAAACTATGCCATGAACATGATTACCTGCTTTGCCCGTTTCGACGGCCAGAGCGTAGGTATCATTGCCAACCAGCCAAAATTCCTGGCCGGCTGCCTCGACATCAACGCGTCCGACAAGGCTGCCCGCTTCATCCGTTTCTGCGATGCCTTCAATATCCCAGTCGTTACCTTCGTGGACGTGCCGGGATTCCTGCCTGGCATCAATCAGGAACACGGCGGCATTATACGCCACGGGGCCAAACTGCTCTATGCATACTGCGAAGCGACGGTTCCCAAAGTGACAGTCGTCACGCGCAAAGCCTACGGTGGTGCTTACATCGGCATGTGCTGCCGCCAGCTTGGTGCCGACATGGTATTTGCCTGGCCGACAGCGGAAATAGCCGTCATGGGACCCGATGGGGCGGCTGATATCATTTTCAAACGCGATCCCGATAAAGAAGCCAAAAAGCAGGAATACATCAAGGAATTCCTGACACCGTACAAAGCGGCGGAACACGGCTACGTCGATTGCGTCATCGATCCGAAAGAAACGCGTCCGCGCATCATCAATGCCCTGGCTATGCTCTATAGCAAGCGGGAAGACCGGCCGCAGAAGAAACACGGTAATATTCCGTTATAAGGGGGAATCAGGTCATGGAAGAAACATCAGCCATTTCGATGGAACTCGTATTAGCGGCCCTGATTGCCCTGGCTGTGCTGCTCCTGCTCGGCTGGTATATTTTAAACAGCAAGATAAAAGCCCTGGCTTCTGACGTAGAAACATTGAAGAAGGAACGGGATGGCCTTCTGGTACGTCTGAACGCATCAGAAGAAAAGATAGCTGCGGTTCCGGCTGCTCAAGGGAAAGCAGCTGCGGCTACTGCTGAACCAGCGGAACCGGCTGTAGGGGAAGTGCCGGAAACTACGGCAGAAAAACCGCTGCAGCCTGCTGGGGAAGAAGCGGAAGATACAAAAGATATCCCATCGGATAGTGAAATACCGCCTGAAGTCGTAGCCGTCATCATGGCTGCCGTTGCCGCCTGTGGTTACAACCCGGCAGCCATCCGGTCGATACGGCGGGATACAGCCAGGACCCATCAGAATCATGGCTGGGTCATGGCAGGCCGTCTGGCTGGTATGAGATAAGAGAAATTGGACTCCAGGAGGAATTAGTATAATGAAAAAATTTAACGTAACTGTCAATGGCAAGACCTATGAAGTAGAAGTAGAAGAAGTTGGCGCCCCTCAAAAACCATCTGCACCGGCGTCTCCGGCACCGTCTCCAGCCGCGCAGCCTGTACAGAAGGCACCGGCAGCCCAGCCAGCTCCGACAGCACCTGTTGTTCCCAAAGGCCCGGTTCCGGAAGGAGCCATCACGGTAAAAGCTCCTATGCCGGGCAAGATTTCCGCAGTCAAGGCAGAAAGCGGTGCGGCTGTCAAACGCGGTGACGTACTGGTCGTACTGGAAGCGATGAAAATGCAGAACGATATTACTGCCACAGCTGACGGAACCCTTCATGAAATCCGTGTCCAGGTCGGTGATAACGTTAAGACAGGAGATATCTTAGCCGTTATTACCCAGTAGTGAGAAGAGGTAATCTCCATGAAAATATCTACCCGTGGTCGTTATGCATTACGTCTGATGCTGGAACTGGCTATGCGCGAACAGGAGCCCCGCTATATTTCCATAAAAGGAATAGCGGATCACCAGCATCTTTCCGAGAAGTATCTGGAACAGATTGTTACACGTTTGGGACGGGGCGGTATGGTATGCAGTGCCCGCGGTCCTGCTGGCGGCTACCGGTTGGCACGGCCGCCTGAAGAGTACACTATAGGTGAAATACTACGTCTGATGGAAGGTGATCTGTCACCTGTCCCGGAACCCAACCCCGATCTGCCGCCGTGCGCTGTAGAGTATGTGTGGAAGAAATTGTCTACGGCAATCAATGATGTTGTCGATCATATTACCCTGCAGGATCTGGTTCATCTGCAACATGAAATGGATAAAGGCAAAGGGTAGATATGGCATGGGATGCAGATAGAGAAGAACCCCTCAGGAACGATGATCCGTTCCTGAGGGGGTTCTTTTTTTATGGAATTATTTTTTCAGTTTACTTTCTGCCTTGGCGACAAAGGGTGCCGATTCGATGATGAACCGTTCATGGACGGCTTCCCCGACGAGACCGGCGTCATCCCAGGCCTGGATGGTAAAGGTTAGTTTCCGTCTGTCCTGCTCTGTGAGGACGGCTTTGGCCCGGACTGTAAGGCCGATAGGTGTAGCCGACAGGTGTTTGACATTCATGGAGATGCCGACAGTGCTGTATCCTTTGGGCAGTTGGGAATCACCGGCCAGGACAGCGGCGTGTTCCATGAGTCCTACCAGGGCAGGCGTGGCATATACAGGGGCTGTGCCGCTGGCATAGCGGATAGCCGTATTCTGTTCCGTGACTTTTTCTGTTGTTTCTGCAGAGGACTGCAGGGTAAGTGTGAAATCCATCATGTTTTCCCTCACAATTCTTTTTTATTTTATTGTATCATATTGCACACAAAATAGATAGGACGGGCCAGGTCATTGGACTTTATGAAAAAAATACGGTAAAATGGACTATACGTATAAGCAATATCAGAAAGAAGGGTAGCTCGTGAAGGGTAAATGGTGTATTCTGGCTCTGGCTCTTATCTGCCTGAGCCTGCCTGTTATGGCAAAGGACAAAGATAAAGGCGTGGAAACGCGCTTTGATAATTGGGGAATCGTGACCGTACCGCCGGATATCATTATGGAGGAAGGTACACAGCCGTTTCTGACGGCCAGGTCCTATGGCAATGATGTCGTACGAATGATGGAGGAAATCTATCCGGCCGAACCTGTGTGCTGGCAGATTGTGGAAAAGGATGATGCCAATTTCCAATACGGATACATGCTGCGTTACAGTCTTGATATATGGCAGGTGGAAGCAGCTATAGATGGCAGACAGCAGGTCAATTCCTATCTCCGCGATATAGGCAGCCGTCCATCTGCGCAGACACTGGCCAGTCATGCCAATAACCGTCTGCGCACGTCCCTTCCGGCAGAATGGGAGCTGGTACAGCCCTTTACGGCACGGAAAGTACGGGGTACGATGTTCTATGAAAGCCGGCTGCGGCACAGGCTGCTCGTCAACCAGTCTTATTTTACAGAGTCTGTCTATGCTCTGGCATGGCAGCACGGCAGTTCCATTGAAATCGCCGTTATTTTCGGACACAGCGGACAGGACGAAAATCTGCCCGATACATTGCTGGCCATGCTGGAAAATGCAAAAAAAATGCCGCGTTCATAGCGGCATTTTTTTATAAGAAGCTTTTTCTCAGAGTTCTTTCATCAATTCTTCCAGATGATGAGTCAGTTTCATGTTTTCACTATAATCAACGGGGCAGTCGATGATGACCGGTTTATCCTGTTTGAATGCTTTGATCAGCGTCGGCAGCAAGTCTTCCGTCTTTTCGATGCGGTAGCCGGCAGCCCCCATGCTTTCGGCAAATTTTACGAAATCGGGATTGGTGAAATCGACGTATTCGTGATGGCCGTATTGCATGTCCTGCTTCCATTTGATCAGGCCGTAGCTACGGTCGTTGAAGATGAGCGTGACGAAATTTGTTCCCAGACGGTGGGCCGTTTCAAATTCCTGGCAGTTCATCATGAACCCGGCATCACCGGTGATGGCCAGTACCTTTCTGTCTGGATGGACTAATTTGGCGGCAATGGCGCCGGGGACGGCAAGACCCATAGTGGCGAACCCGTTGGAGATGATGCACGTATTGGGCTTATAGCAGTTATAATGGCGGGCAATCCAGACTTTATTGGCCCCTACGTCGGAGATGACAATATCGTCTTTGTCCATGACGCGGCGGCAGTCGATGAGCGCTTTTTGTGGCTTGACGGGGTAGGAAAGGTCCTGGGCATAGCTTTCGTGTTCTTCGACCATCCGTTTCCGCAGATTGAGGAACGGTACCGGTTCCTGCAGGCGGGCTGCCTTGTCCATGATCCGTTCCAGTGCATCGGGAATGTTGCCGACCACTTCCACTTCAGGCTGGTAATTTTTGTTGATGTCGGCAGGCATGGTATCGATATGGATGATATCGGCGTTGGACATGTGCCATTTAGCCGGGGCGTATTCGATGATGTCGTAGCCGATGGCGATGACCAGGCTGGCTTTTTCCAGCATTTTCGTCTGGTAATCGTCCATGGGGATGCCGACGGTCCACATAGAGTAGGGATTGTCAAAGGGAATGGCACCTTTGGCCATCATGGTATTGATAACCGGCAGTTTCAGCTTTTCTGCAAATTTGGTGAGCATTTCCGTGGCATGGCTGCGGATGACGCTGCTGCCGGCGAGAATGACCGGGTTTTTGGCGTAGGAAATCATGGATGCTGCGGCTTCAATCTGCGCTTCCAGGGCCGTTTCCGGCTGGATGGTCTTGCGCTGCAGCGGTTTTTCGTCGTCACCGACAGGCATTTTGCTGATATTGACTGGCAGGTCGATGAAGGTAGCACCGGGCTTTTCCCGTTCAGCGTATTTGAAAGCAAGCCGCGTGATTTCCGACATCGTATCGGGACGAACGACTGTATAGGCGCGGCGCGTGATTGGTTCGAACATGGAACGAAGATCCAGATACTGGTGGGCCGTGATATGCATCTTGTCCGTGCCGACCTGGCCGGAAATAGCTACAAGGGGTGCCCCATCGCAGTCGGCATCGGCGACGCCGGTGATGAGGTTCGTCGCCCCTGGTCCGAGAGTCGCCATGCAGACACCGGCTTTTCCCGTCAGTCTGCCGTACACGTCAGCCATGAAGGCGGCACCCTGTTCATGACGGACCGTGATGAATTCTATTTTTGAATTTTTCAGCGCTTCCATGATGGCCAGATTTTCTTCGCCGGGAATGCCAAAAATATAATGAACGCCTTCTTCTTCCAGACATTCGACTAACAGATCAGCTGTATTGCGCTGTTTCGTTTTCATTGGATGATCCCCTCTCTTAAAAACACAGATACTTTCTGTTGCGGCTCCAATTATAGTATCTGGAAATGATTTTTTCAATTTCACAATATGAAATTTAATCTAGTTTTAATAATTCTTTCCTTTGCGAAAATGGGGAGCAGAGAAGATAAAATACTGTAAACAAGGATGTTTACAGGTTATTATGAGTCATTTATCTGCTAAAAACAATGTTGCGATACAAAATTTAATTTTGATATAAGAAATTTATTATATAAATATGTCTTTCATAACGTGAAAGGAGATGCCTTTTATGCATTATATCATCATCAGCGCCTGCCTGCTGGGACAGTCATGCCGCTATGACGGGCAGTGCCGGAACTATCCGGAAATAGCCGCTTTGCGCAGCCGGGAGGATGTGGTACTCATCCCGGTCTGTCCCGAGCAGGCCGGGGGACTGGCCACGCCGCGTCCGGCAGCCGAACGGTCAGAAAGCGGCGTCTTTACCCGGGACGGCCGCGATGTGACTGCCGAATATGAGCGGGGAGCCAGGGAAGCGCTGCGGCTGGCCCGGCTTTACGGCTGCCGCTGGGCCGTCCTCAAAGAAAAAAGCCCGTCCTGCGGCAATGGCCGCATCTACGATGGTACGTTTACGCGCACCCTGACCGCTGGCGACGGTGTGACGGCGGCTTTGTTCCGGAAAGAGGGGATTTCCGTCGTCGGCGAAAGCCGTATTCCGTGGCTTCTGGAACAGCTGTAAGACGCCTGTTTCTATCACAGGGCATGGCAAATACTGCTTGCTTTATGAAGGTCTCTTTGCTACAATATATAAGTACGCAAGGAGGAACACATAGTGAATACAGTATTGCATGAAATATTGGAATGGCTTTATGCCATTGTTATAGCACTGGCCATTGCCATGGTCATCCATATATTCTTTTTGCAGCCCACACGGGTTTCTGGTGAATCCATGGTACCGACCCTGCACAATGGCGAATATCTGATCATTTCCAAAATGGGCCATATCATGGGCGATGTGCCAGATTACGGCGATATCGTCATCATCGACAGTCGCGTCAGCTATCCCCGTACGTGGAAAGATGATGTAGCCGAACCGATGGACAATTATCTGGCCCTGTTCAGCTCCCGCTTCCAGACGAAAAATGTCTGGGTCAAACGGGTCATCGGCCGCCCCGGTGACACACTGGCTTTCCATGATGGAAAGGTCTGGCGCAACGGCGAGGCCCTGGATGAACCGTATATTAATGAACCCATGACATACAGCCGGAAAGGGGAAATCCAGGTGCCGGAAGGATACGTCTACTGCATGGGCGACAACCGCAATCACAGCAGCGACAGCCGGTTTATCGGACCGGTTCCCATCGATCACGTCCTCGGCAGAGTCATCTGGTAAACAGAGTGTAAGAGCCGTCGCGCGTACTACTTTCAGTTCGCGCCCCACTCTTGCACTTTTTTTGTAGGAAGGAGATTATTCATGAGCCGCACGAAAGAAGAATTACAGGGAGTCACCTCTCTGGGAAATAAGCATACGACCTATACCTTTGATTACGATCCGTCTCTGTTGGAAACTTTTGTCAATAAACATCCCGACCGGGACTATTTTGTCAAATTCAATTGTCCCGAATTCACCAGCCTCTGCCCCATGACGGGACAGCCCGATTATGCCACTATATACATTTCTTATGTACCGGGCCAGCGCATGGTAGAAAGCAAATCATTGAAACTCTATCTGTTCAGTTTCCGCAATCATGGCGATTTCCATGAAGACTGTGTCAACATCATCATGGATGACCTGATCCACGCCATGGATCCGAAATACATCGAAGTATGGGGGAAATTCCTGCCCCGCGGCGGTATCAGCATCGACCCGTACTGCAACTACGGCCGGCCCGGCACACCGTGGGAACAAGTGGCATGGCAGCGCCTGTCTCATCACGACCTCTATCCGGAATCCATTGATAACCGCTGACCGGTCATCTCCCGGTTACAGTTTTGTCCCAGTTTTCTAGCCATTGACAGACGGCGGAAAAGATATGGTATAATAGAACAAACAATAGTTCACAGAAAACATAAAGGCGGTGTTCTTCTTGAAGATGAAAAAAATACTGGCTGCCCTGGTTTTATCCCTGGCTGTGTCTGTTACGGCTTTTGCCAAGGAAGAAGTATGGCAGTACAATCAGTTTACGACCATTGATATGAGTACAGCAAAAATTTCCTATCCTGCAGGCATGCAGACCCTGACCTTCCGTACGGTAGAAAAGGCCGGTGATTCCACTGATTACTGCACCTATGTCTACAACGTGGATGAACAGACTATCCAGCTCAAGGAAATGGTGACAAAGACGAAAAAGAGCAAGTATAAGAGCAGTTTTTATCCCGAATCCATCAAGAATGGCAATAATGTCATCAAAGCACGGGCCCGCATGGCCGATGAAGTGTTGCAGAAAGTACTGGCAAAACTCAATAAATAACAAAAAGGAAGCTGTCGTAACGGGCAGCTTCTCTTTTTGCATTCCTTATCTCATTTAGTTATTTCCCTTTAATGCAGATGCGCAGCCACCGCGGCAGGGGAGCTTTAGTGACGATGATGGAAAAGGCGATGGCCAGGAGCGTCACTATGCAGTAGATGGCGATGATATAGAGGCTGCGCAGGAAGATATGGTAATGACCGGCCAGCCGGGTGAGCAGTCCCAGAAACAAGGGATGGACCAGGTAGATGGGATAGGAATAGTCCCCAAGGAGAGAAAAGACTTTGTCTACGACATGCGGTACAGGGCGGCATTGCCACCAGTACAGACAGAACAGCATCGTAGACAGGGTATAGATCATACCGACAGGGCTGAGCTGATGAATGGTGAATACTGCAGACAGGGCATCGTAGCCTTTATAGTACATGATGCCATAATAAGCGGCGAGCATGCCTGCTGTGGCAAGGCCCTGGAAGAGATTGACCATAAGTCCATGACATTTGAGCCAGTTGCAGACGGCGGAGAAATGTTCTGCTGTAAACGCGCCGAACAGGAAGATGAACAGATAATGAAGGACGACATAGTTCAGGCGGTATGTGAAAGCGTCCTGCAAAACCGGGCTGGTGAAATGAAAATTCCAGATATAGCTGGAATAAAAGTTGAATATCATGTTGGCAAAAAAGAGAACCGTAAAGGACAGAGCCGGTTTTTTGTCCATCCAGCGCAATAGGGAACGCCAGAGAGGCATGAGAAAATAGAACCATAGGAGAATGACGAGAAAATAGATGTGATACATGGCCAGACCGTACCAGAGAGTGCGGATGAACTGCCCGGGATGGAATAAGGTGAAATTATGACCGATGACCGAAACGTACAGCATATAAAATACGGACCAGGAAAGGTAAGGGATCAGGACGGTACGCAGACGGCGCTTCAGATAATCTTTATATACAAATGGCTGATTCAGCGGCTGGCTGAGGAACATGCCGAAGGCAGACAGGAAAAAGAAAGCCGGGACGGAAAACCGGGACAGGATTTCCAGCACGGCCACTAGTCCCAGATTGGGAGAGGGATTGAGAAGGGCTACAGAGCCGACATGAATACCAATGACCCCGAGCATACAAAGGCCGCGCATATAATTAATGGAGCGAATAAAACGTTTTGACATCTTGCACCTCATTCAATATAAGTTTGCACTAGATACTTTCAGCTTTTTATTGTATCATATTTTAAGACACATGTAGAGACAGATGAAAAAAGAGGAAGCGGTTCCTCTTAAAAGGAGACATGGCGCAATGAGTATTTTTTATTATGTACCGGCTGTCCTTGGCGTGCTGTTCATCGGTATCGGCACCTGGCATGGCTGGCGGCTGCGTGCCCTGACGAGACATTGTACGGTCCCGGCTACGGGCATAGTGGTGCAGTTTGACGTACAGAAAAACAAGAGCGGCGATATGTATTATCCTGTTATCCGCTTTCAGGCAGGAGAACAACAGTATACAGCGCGCTATACCTTCGGCAATAGTGAATGGAGCTTTGAAGCTGGCGATACGGTGGATTTGCGCTATAATCCGCAGAAACCGGAAGAAATCTATCTGTATCACGAACAGACAACGCTGCAGCAGTATGCCAGTCCGTTTATGATCATTGTCGGCGGCCTCATTTTTATTGCGACGTATTATATTACAATGTAAGGAAGTATATCCATGACTGATTTTTCTAAACACATGCCAAATCAGGCTGAAGTAAATGAAAAAGCCGTACAGGCTGCAGGAGAATTCCTGCAGGCCCTGGGACTGGACCTGAAACAGCTTGGCATGGAAAAAACACCGTACCGTGTGGCTATGGCCTTTTCTCATTTTTTCTCCGGCCTCAGGGAGGACCCGGAAGACTGCTGGGGTGAATTGATACCCACCCAGTCGGACGGACTGGTTGCCGTACGGAATATCCGCTTTTATTCTATGTGTGAACATCACCTGCTGCCGTTTTTCGGTACTGTCCACATCGCATACTACCCTGCAGAAGGCAGGATTGCCGGGTTCGGCCATTTTGCCGAAGTCGTAGATGTGCTGGCACGCAGACCACAGCTTCAGGAACGGTTTACTTATGAAATCTGCAAAGCCGTGCAGGACGGCCTGGGAGCGCGGGGAGCTCTGGTCATTGTCAGAGGGACCCACTTATGCCTTTCTATGCGCAATCATCTGGGCGGCGATTCGGATATTATTACCCAGGCCGGTCTGGGATGTCTGGCCGATGGCACCGAAGCGGGCCATCAGGCCTGGAAACTGCTCATGGAGGGGGATGCACAGGAATGACGAGACAACGACGTACCTATCACTGGAAAGACGGCAAGATGCTGACCGTCGGAGAAAAGACACTGATCATGGGCATACTGAATTATACGCCCGATTCCTTTTCTGACGGCGGGACCTGGAATGATGTGGACAAGGCTCTGCGCCATATGGAAGATATGGTGGCGGCCGGCGCGGATATCATCGATATCGGGGCTGAATCATCGCGTCCGGGATTTACGCCTATTTCGGCAGAGGAAGAAATAGGGCGGCTGGAACCTATCCTGCGCCGCCTCGTATCAGAGTGTCCGGTCCCCGTATCGGTCGATACGTACAAGGCAGAAACGGCCCATTATGCCATGTCCTGTGGTGCCCATATTATGAATGACATCTGGGGGCTGCAGTATGCCCCGGAACCAGGTGAGATGGCCGCTGTAGCCGCTGAGTTCGATGTGCCGGTCATTGTCATGCACAATCAGGATGGGACGGAATACGGCGACATCATGGCCGATATGAAGGCCTTTTTTGCCCGGTCTGTGGCCATTGCCGATGCTGCCGGCGTCAGCCGCGACAACATCATTACCGATCCAGGCATTGGATTCGGCAAGACTTTTGAACAGAATCTATATGTCATGAAGCATCTCAGCGAACTGACAGAACTGCCATACCCGCTGCTTCTCGGTACGAGCCGCAAAGGGTTCATTGGCAAAGTGCTGGATCTTCCCGTGACAGAGCGCATGGAAGGGACCGGTGCTACCTGTGTAGCCGGTGTGCTCGATGGGGCGGCCATCGTCCGCATCCATGACGTCGGGCCTATAGCCCGTATGTGTAAAATGGCCGATGCCCTTCGGCCGGAGTAAGAGGATAAGGAGATTCCTATGGATAAAATTGTATTAAAAGGACTTCATTTTTACGGTTATCACGGCGTATTTCCGGAAGAGACGAGAAAGGGTCAGCCTTTTTCCGTCGATCTGGTCATGGAGCTGGATACGACCGATGCCGTACGAAGTGACAGCATCAGAGATACGGTGGATTATAGTGCCGTCTATACGACAGTACAGGAAATTGTCGAAGGAAAACCGTATAAACTCATTGAAAAAGTGGCTGCTGTCATAGCCGATACGGTCCTTCGTACCTATGAAAGGATACAGGCGGTGGAAGTGACATTGCACAAACCCCAGGCTCCTATTGATGGTCATTTCGACGATGTGACCTTTGTCATCAGGCGGAGCCGGTCGTGATCCGGGTCTATCTGAGCCTGGGAGCCAATCTGGGCAGGAGAAAAGAGACGCTCCGGCAGGCAGTTCATGCTATTTCCGCTCTTGACGGAGTGCACCTGGCTGCTGTATCATCCTTTTATGAAACGCCGCCATGGGGAAAGGAAGACCAGCCGCCGTTCATCAATGCGGCTGCGCTGGTGGAAACGTCGCTCCCTATCGTGGAATTTCTCCGGGACTGCCAGTCGATAGAAACGACGCTGGGCCGGGTACGTCACGGAAAATGGGGAGCCCGTACCATAGACATCGATCTCGTGTACAGCCCTGATGTGACCTGCCGGACGGCAGAACTGACTTTGCCCCATCCCTACCTGACACAGCGGGCTTTTGTCCTCGTGCCACTGCAGGAAATTGCACCGCATCTGTCGATTGGCGGGGAAGATATCCAGCAGTTGCTTTTAAAACTGCCGGAACGTTGGCAGATTATAAAAACAGAATAGGAGAAGATTATGGAAAAGATACTGATTGCCGATGATGAACAATTGATGAGGCAGCTGGTCATTGATTTTTTAAAACCAGAAGGTTATGAAATCGTAGAGGCTGGTGACGGAAAAGAAGCATTGGAAAAGTATCGGTCAGAACATCCGGATCTGATTCTTCTCGATGTCATGATGCCCGGCTATGACGGATGGACGGTCTGCCGTGAAATACGCCGGGAATCGACGGTACCGATTATGATGCTCACCGCCAAAGGAGAAGAGATTGACCAGCTCTTTGCCTATGATCTGGGTGTCGATGAATATATCACCAAGCCGTTCAGCCCGAAAATACTCGTAGCCAAAATAAAAGCCTTGCTGCGCCGTGTACAGGCTGAAGAAGAACAGCCCCAGGCTGCGGCAGAAGGCGTATCTATCGACCGCGATGCCCGCCAGGTCGTCATTGACGGCAAAAATGTCGATCTCAGCCCGACGGAATATAAACTGCTCAACTATCTCATGACCAATGCCGGCAAGGCCCTGAGCCGCCGCCAGATTCTCAATAAAGTATGGAATTACGAATATTACGGCGACCTGCGCACTGTCGATACGCATATTAACAGACTGCGCATCAAACTGGGTGATAAAGGATATGTAATTAAAACTGTGCGTGGTTACGGGTACCGTTACGAAGCGTCGAAATGATGAAAATATCACTGCGTAAAAAAACGTGCTTTCTCCTTGCTGCCTTTACGATCATATCGGCTCTGCTGCTCATGCTGGCTATCGGCATAGGTTTTAAAACCTTTTATCTGGAGTACAGAAAAGATACACTTATCTCTATGTCCAAGGACATTGGCCGTATGTACCGGGAAGCAGGAACGGATAAGGCGGAACAGTTTGACCGCCTGAGTCAGCAGAACAGTTCTGTCATTTATATCGTGGACAATCAGCATCTCGTCTATTCGTCCATGCCGAACCGGAAAGCCGTACTGGGAAAGCCGTCGTTTGAGGGACAGCAGGTATTTACTGCCCCAGGACTGCAAAGGCTCAATCCTGATGGGGATGAGTCGCCGATGAAAGAACCACGGCATGTTACCATTATGCGCAAGCTGTTCAATGGTGAAACCTTGAGCCGCAATGAAACAAATGAAATCTATATCGATGGCCGGGACGACCATATGCGTTTCATTAGTTATGTCTATCCCGTAGATGAAAGCCAGAAGAGTTATGTCATCGTCTCTCAGCCGCTGGAACCGTTGGAAGCGACGGTCGTCGTCGTGCAGAACTTCGTTGCCATGTGCGGCGTCGTCTGGCTGTTCGTCGCTATCATCGGATCAATTCTGTTTACCAACGCCGTGACAAGGCCGCTGATACATCTGAAAAAATTATCCGTTGCCATGGCCCACCTCGATTTTTCCCATAAGTGGACTGATACGCGCAATGATGAAATTGGCGAACTGGGGCAGAGCCTCAATAACTTGTCAGACCAGCTGGACACGGCCCTTACGGAACTCAAACAGGCGAACAGCGAGCTGGAAGTACAGCTGAAAAAAGCCAATGAAGTGGAAAAGATGCGTAAGGAATTCATTTCTGCCGTGTCTCATGAGCTGAAGACCCCTCTGGCTCTTATCCAGGGCTATGCCGAAGGGCTGGACAGTCTCGATGTGGATGAAACGACGAGGCAGCATTACTGCAAGGTCATACACAGCGAGACGATGAAAATGGATCATCTCGTAAAAGACCTGCTTAACCTGTCCCGGCTGGAAACGGGGACATTCCGTATCGATATGACGGAATTTGATTTCCGGGCTCTCGTAGAAGAAGCGCACTGCCGCTTCGAAGGGGTCATGCAGGAAAAAGACATTCAGTTCTCCTGTTGCCTGCCGGAGGAAATGGTCGTCTACGCCGATCCCGAACGGATTGATACGGTTCTCAGCAACTTCCTTTCCAATGCCATCGATTATACGGAAAAGGGCCGGCGCATCGTCCTTTCTGCTGTGCGTTCCGGTGATTATTATACAATCAGCATCTACAATCAGGGAATCCAGATACCGGAGCAGGATCTCAGCCGCGTCTGGGAACCTTTCTACAAGGTAGATGCTGCCAGGACCCGCAAATCCCAGCGTATTTTTGGCGGTCATGGCCTGGGGCTGGGTATTGTGGCAGCCTTATTGAAACTGCACCACGAAACCTATGGCGTATACAATGAACCGGACGGTGTGACATTCTGGTTCACCCTGAAGGCCTGTTGATCAAAAATGAAGGTGTCGCATTATGCATTTTGAACTGCCCCCAATCGCTAGACCAAAAATCTAACGATTGGGGGCAGTTCATTTGGGGCCTCTTTTGCAAAAAAAATGGGCTCAGATAACTGAGCCCGTTTTTTTCGATGAGGCTATTATACTGCATCCTCTATTGCTAAAACGATTTTTTCCCCAGCACGGGATGACTGCATGGCTTCAGTGTCAGATGACCGACGAGATAGCCTGCTTCCTCCAGGGGAATATCTTCCCGGGAACCATCGTGTTCGTATACGCAGAGGGGATGTTCCGTGCCGACTTCACCGCCGGGCAGGTATATGTATTCGTTGTTTTCCCTGTCACCGAAGATGAAACCGGCTAAGAGATGTTTCTGGGCAATCTGGCTCATGGCTGTTCTCCTTTGGCATCAAATGTAATTTCCAGCAGCTGGCAGTCCCGGTAATCGGCAGAAACAAGCTGTAGCAGCGTCCCGTTATACATGCGCGGGAACATGGTGTTGGGCTGCATGCCGTGGAGATGACCGAACACACAGAGAGGAACATGATATTTTTCCAGGAGCTCTGTAAAACCGCTGGGTTTGGTCAGATCACAGACTGGCGGGTAGTGGAGCAGCAGGATGGTGTGCTGGCAATTCAGTGCTGCCGCTTCCTGCAGGCACCGTTCGACGCGGAGCAGTTCACGGCGGTAGGGTTTGGCGTCCTTTTCTTCATGATAGTGGATGTCGCCGGGGCAGACCCATCCATGAGTCCCGCAGACGGCAATGCGGCCTTCATCGAGAGTGACTGTGCTGCCGTATAAATAGTGCATGCCTTTCCCTTCGTCAAGGCGGTTCAGTTTGCCAGCACTTTCCCACCAGTAATCGTGATTGCCGCGGATGATATATTTAGTGCCAGGCAGTTTCCGGATTTCATCGAGATCTTCCTGGGCTTCCTTCAGGTGCATGGCCCATGATGTGTCGCCGGCGATGAGGACGACGTCGTCTTCATGGACGCGGCTGAGCCAGTCTTCCCGGATCCGCTGCCAGTGATTGATCCAGCGGGGACCAAAGACTTCCATAGGCTTTTTTGGCGGATTGCCGGACAGATGTAAATCACCGATTGCAAATAAACGCATATATTATTTCCTTTCAGATAAAATGGTGCGGAGTTTTTCCATGACCCGCTGCTGGTGTTCTTTGTTGGCGACCTGGGCGATCATATAACCTACGTACAGCGGATTGGTCAGGAAACGGGGAACGATTTTGACGAAGAGCCGGCTGTCACCGGGGAAATCGTAGAAAAAAATATTATAGCTTTCGTTGCGCCACACAAAATCGTGAATGAAATAGTGGGCGACAAGCTGCATATACCGGACGAATTCCGGAAGTTTTTCCTTATTTCCGAGAATGAGGTTGACTTCATAGAAACCGATGATGGGACGGGTCGAGAGATTGATTTCGATGCCGTCCTCTTCGATGATGGGCGTCCCCTGCAGGTGATAGAGCTTGATATCGTCGTGATAATCGTAGTTTTCAAATCCGACTATCTGGGAATGGGGATGATGGATGGTACCGCCGGACATGTACCCGTGATTCCGGTAGAACACGACGGAGCGGAACCGTTTCATATCTTTTACCTGCTGCCATTTTTCCAGTCCAAAAGCGATGAGCTGTGTGGCATAGTCCGGCGTATATTCACAGAATTCGCCATCGCAGTCGTCGCTTTCGATGATCAGCGTCTGCCACGAATCCCTGAGGACCGGATAGGCATTTTCCAGCCATATCATGTGTCCCCTCGTTTCCATAATATTTTTTAAATGGGCTACATCGCAGAACGGACAGTACGATGCGTCGCGATGCACCGTATCCGGTTTCGTCCTGCCCAGGTCCAGGTTGTATACCAGTGTATGTAATGACGGATTGTGTTCCATTATGACGGACTCCTTTACTAATACCTACCGTATATTGTAGCATAGAGATACGCTTTTTCAAATACGATATATGGCACCGGATGTGGTATAATAAAAAGCACCGGAATCAGATTTGAATTCCGGTATGATTTCTATAAAAAGACTGAGGTACGAACCGTTTATGACGATACGAAACGAAACAGTCCATGACTGGCCGCAGCTGCTGCTCGGCTGGTTCCGGACACACCGCCGCGATCTGCCCTGGCGCACGACGCCGCGGGATCCGTATAAAGTATGGGTTTCAGAAATTATGCTGCAGCAGACAAAGGTAGAAGCCGTCCGGCCTTATTATGAAAACTGGCTGGATCATTTTCCCACGGTGGCGGCTCTGGCCGGTGCATCACAGGAAGACGTACTGCGCCAATGGCAGGGACTGGGGTATTATTCACGGGCACGCAACCTCCATCAGGCCATCTGCGAAGTGCAGTCCCGGTATGGAGGGAAGGTACCGGATACAGAAAAGGATATGCTGTCCCTCAAAGGCGTCGGTGCTTATACAGCCGGGGCCGTCCTGAGCATTGCCTATGGCCGGCCCGTTCCGGCTGTCGATGGCAACGTGCTCCGCATTTTTTCCCGTCTGTATCTGATAGAAGATAATATCTTATCGGCAAAAGTAAAAAAAGAAGTTACCCATCTCGTACAGGAAGTCATTCCCCACGATGCCCCCGGTGATTTCAATGAAGCTCTTATGGATCTGGGGGCAGGGGTCTGCATTCCCCGCAGTCCGCGCTGTCAGGAATGCCCCGTCATTTCTTGCTGCCAGGCTCATGAAAAAGGACGGGAAAAGGAGCTTCCGGTCCGACTTGTCAAAAAGGAGAAGCCTGTCGTAGATGTGACTGTACTGGTCGTTTCCGACGGTCGTTCCTGGCTCATCCATCGCCGTCCGGAAAAGGGCCTGCTGGCTTCTATGTGGGAGTTTCCCAGTGCAGAGGGAAAAGGCAGGGCCGGACTGGATGCCGTCAGGGCCCGATTGAAAGAAGCCGGAATCCGTACGGGTGACGTCACCGGGCCTGCTGGTACGCTGCGCCATGTATTTTCCCACAAAATCTGGCAGATGACAGTGTATACTGCCCCTTATACAGAGGGGACGTTAGATGACAAGGAGGATTGGCAGTGGCTGCCGCAAGCTGATTACACGCGCGTTCCCTGGGCCGGGCCACATGGGAAAATTACTGCCATAGTATAGATGAAAGGTCTTTTCTTTATTAATTTCATGGTCATCCTGTCCTGTTTTTCCGTGGCCTCAGGTATACTGTACAACTATGTCGTACAAGGCGGGCGGGGAAAGAAACTGGCATTGCTCCTTTCAGGCTGCTGTGCTCTGGGAGCGGGGGAATTGTATCTGTACAGCCGCGCCTTTCCCGATGGGGCAGGGAGCATCGGGCTGACCGTGCTTCACACAGGGGCACTGGTGTCCGTAAGCTGGTTCCTTGCATTCCTCCTGGCATTTCCCGTCCTGCTGATACTGGCGGCCGGTGTCTTTTTGTATCGTCTGAAATGGCGTGTCCGGCCAGCCGTACCGGCAGCCGGTGGGGCCGCTGAGCTTCACCGGGGACCGTCTATGAGCCGCCGCACGTTTTTGAAGGGAATGGCTGCCGCCGTTCCTGTCACAGCGGCGGCGACGAGCGGCCTGGGAGATGTCATTGGTGAAAGTTATCTGGCCGTGACGAAACTGCCTCTGTCGTTTCCTCATCTGCCAGACTATCTGGAAGGGTACCGCATCGGCCAGATTTCCGATACTCATATAGGACTGTTTTTCAGCCCTGAGGACTTGAAAACGGCCATGGAGCGGCTGGCAGAGGAAAAGGTAAACCGCCTTGAAATCACCGGCGATCTTATCGATGAGCTGAGCCGGCTGCCCCAATGCCGTCAGGTCCTTGCAGATGGAGCAGCACTGTTTCCCGATGGCATCGATTTCTGTTACGGCAATCATGAATATTACCGGGGGCTGGCAGATATTACGGACATGCTGGAAACGACGCCGGTGCGTATTGTACGCAACAGCCATTTCTGCGCCAGTCCCGGCCGGGGCCAGAATCTGTCAGGTCGATCCGGCCGGGATGGCAGGCCATTTTACATTGCCGGTACCGATTTCAGTTTTGCTCCCAGTGGCCATCTCCACGACGAGCAGCGGCGGGAATATACGCAGCAGGCTCTCGATGGCATTCCGGAAGATGCTTTTACGATTCTTCTGGCTCATAATTCGGCGTTCATCGACGAAGGCTTTGCTCACCGTATACCTCTTACGATGTGCGGGCACACTCATGGCGCCCAGTTTGCGCCTATCGGTCCCCTGGTGCAGGCCGTAGGGTTCAAGTATCTCCGCGGCCTGTTCAAAAAAGACGGCTCCTATGGCTATGTCAATCGCGGCACCGGTCACTGGCTGCCTTTCCGCGTCCTGTGTTCCCGGGAAGTTACGGTGTACGAATTACAGAAAAAACGGTGATCATATGAATATAGAAAAATATAAAGTTTTCCTTACAGCGGCCCGCAAGGGAAGTTTTATCCAGGCTGCACGGGAACTGGGGTATACGCCGTCGGCCGTGACCCAGATGATGAACTCCCTGGAGAATGAATGCGGGTTCAGCCTTCTCCAGCGGAGCAATAAAGGCGTCGTACTGACCAAAGAAGGTCATGCCATCCTGCCCTATGCCAGACAGCTCGTTGAAGTAGAGGAGAGGCTGGAAGAACAGTGTGAAAATATCAAGGGCATCCATCTCGGCCGTCTGCGCATTGCCGGTTTCACCAGTACGGCCTGTGCTATCATCCTGCCCGTAGTCGAACGCTTCCAGGAACGGTACCCTAATATCGACGTAGACATACTGGAAGAAAACAGCCCGAAAGCACTGGCTGAATGGGTGCGTAGCGGTGTCGCCGATATTACGATTACGACGAAGCAGCCCGATTATGAAAATGAATGGATTCTCCTCAATGTCAATCCTTATGTGGCAGTCCTGTCCAAAGAGAATCCCCTGGCCCGGAAAGATTGTATCACTGCAGAAGAAATGCAGATTTCCCAGGTACTCATGTTCCGTTCCCGTCACGGTCTGGAATCGAACGTAGCCGAGTATATGAAAAAATATCAGTTGCAGCCCCTTTCGACGTTTACGTCCAATTGCAATTATGTCATGCTGAAAAAATTGGAACAGACGAGTTGTGTCAGCCTGCTGCCGGTCTATATGTGGGATTTTTATGCTCCCATGCATCCGGGACTCACAGCACGTCCTATTTCGCCGCCTCTGAGCTGTGATATCATTCTGACGGTAGCTTCCTTTGGCGAATGTTCCGTCCCGGCACGGGCATTTATCGAATGTACGAAAGAGTTTGTCAAAGACAGCCTCACCTGAGTCAGTAACTATTCCATAGGAAAAAGGGGCTGCAGCAAAGTGGAACAGAAAGATTCACCTTGCTGCAGCCCCTTTTTCAGGGAGCCTTACTATAATGTTGATGTCCTGCTGAAATCAGTATACAAGAATCCTAAAAGGGACATGTAATGAGATTTTTGTATCCAGCTGCAGCCAGCGCAGGAACGGACAAAAGCAGTGCTGCAGAACACGAGTCCTTTTGTTGTTTTCATTATAGACAAGAAACTGAGAAAAGGGAAAACAGTAATTCTGTTAACGTAGTAAGAAAATGTTAAAAACAGCCTCATAGCGGATAAAATAATACAATTCCGCTGTGAGGCTGCCTGTTCCGGCTGATTACGTATGATTGCACCTATGATCATGGCCGGCGTGGTGCTGGCCACCATCAGGATTTCCGTCTCCATGGTGATGATGGTGGCCTCCTGGACAGGTGGCATCGGGATTATACTGCAGCCGGTCTTCCAGAAATGCCTGGACGGCTTCATCGCAGGAGCCCTGTACGCCGCAGTAGAAAGGAAGTCCTGCCTGCTGCAGGGCTTTTCGTGCTCCCGGCCCCATATTGCCACAGAGGAGAACATTTGCTCCGTGATCTTTAAGCCACTGGGCCAGTGGTTCGTGGCCGACGCCATTGGTGGAGATAATTTCGCTGCTGGTTACGGCTTTATTTTCCACCGTATAAAATTTAAATGCTTCCGTCCGCCCAAAATGCTGGAATACGCTGCCGTTGTCATAAGTAACGGCGATAATGCCTTGTGTCGTCATATCCATTCCTCCTTAAACTGATATCCAGACTATTTCTTTCTTCAGTTATAGAGTATACACCATATAACGACATATGTCAATTAATAAAATGGCAAAAGTCAATAATTACAGGTCGAATTCTTTTAGCGTATCCTCTGCAATATGAAGTGTACGCAGCTGGGGCGCTTTTTTATACTGATGACCTTCCATACGTTTTACGATATCGGCCAGACTGGAAACGGCTTTGACGATATACGGTCCTTTATTGAGCATGACACATTCGGCCCGTTCGCTCATGGCGGCATCGGTGATTTCTGCCCGTGAGGGTATGCCGGTCTTGACGAGGTTTTCCAGAACCTGCGTTGCCCAGATGACGGGAACATGGGCGGCTTCACAAATCCAGAGTATTTCTTCCTGGAGTTCTGCCAGACGGTGATATCCTGCTTCGACGGCCAGATCTCCCCGGGCAATCATGACACCGAAGGGATTCCTGGAGGCTGCCTGGACGATAATTTCCGGCAGATTGTGTACACTGTCTCTGGTTTCTATTTTCGCGATGATTGCCATGTTCCGGGCTTTGTTTCCCAGCCGTTTCTGCAGTTCATCCTGTAAAAGGAGGATATCGGCGCGGTTGCGACGAAGGAATACCCGATGGCATCGGCATGATGGATGATGAAATCGAGATCGGTCAGGCCCTTTTTTGTAAGGGGCGTAATGTCCAGCGGTGTTTTAGGGAAATTAAGGCTCCGCTTATTTTTCAGGCGGAATCCTTTGGCTTTTGTCGAAACGACGCGCAGGTACGCTCCCTGAGGTGTCAGTCTGGTGACGACACAATTCAGCTTGCCATCATCGATGACGACGGGGTCGCCTTCCTGAAGATGGTCGAATACCTGGGGGATACTGCAGGTGATGATGACATTTCCTGTATAATCAGAAGGATAGTCGGAAATTTTCCCCCGGGCGAGGAAAAAGAAATCGTCTGTATAGACCCGGTCGTCATCTCCGGGGACGAGTACCTGGGAAATCCGGACTTTCGGGCCGGCCAGATCCATGTAAATCTTGCAACGTTTCTTTGTTTCCTTTTCTGCCTTATGGATATGACGCAGCATAGCCTGCCACATATCCTGCGTATCGTGGGCGCAATTGATGCGTGCCATGTCCATGCCGGCTTCCAGGAGACTGCGGACCAGTTTGTAGTCTGTGGCTGCTTCCGGCGGCATGGTTACCATGATATTGGTGTACGATGCATCGGGGTGGCTGCCGAAAATCAGATTGGAATTGTGGGCCAGAATACATGTGTATGCAATCATAGTATACTACTGTTGCGGGAAAAGAAAGTATTTTTACGGTAATTTTACAATAAACGGAATCATTTTACGTACCAGGTGGTCACGATGTACAGAGATTAAAAAGTAATTATATGATATAATAAATACACTTCACGCAAAGGAGACAATAGTCATGATAGTATATGTCAACAATGAAGAACGGGAACTCCACGTCTACGACCGCAGCAGCGGTGTTGATTATGCCAAAAGCGTCATATGTTCCCAGGAACGGCTCGATACGGGGATGATGGGCGAATTTATCCTCTCTGAACAGGAATACGACAATTGGAAGGAAATCCTCCAAATTGTGCAGGAATCGGAAGATATCCGTTACGCTTTAAAAGACATAGCAGATCCTGATGAATTAAAGGAATATATTTTTGAGGATACGCAGTATCTCGTAAACGTACGGGAAACGGCCGAAACAGAACGGGTCTGCCTGAAAGAGCTGCAGCAGGCTCTGGAACGGAAGGATAAAGTCTGGCTCCGGGAAAACGGGTTTATCAAAACAATAGAGCATATTTAGTACGAAAAAATCCTTGTCAGTACACTCATGTTGTGATATCCTTAAAAAGATGTAAAATTACTTGGAGTCAGGATAAGGGAGTTTTAATGTGAAAAAATTTTTTTCCTGGTTTTTAGGTATTATTTTTACAGTCATCGTACTCGTAGCCGGTATCTTTGCATATTGGTATTTTGGATCGACAAATTACCATCTGACGGGTGTTCCCGTCCTCAATTATCATCAGGTCAATAACCGCTATGAGACATGTCTCACTATGAAACCTGAAAACTTTGAAGCCCAGATGAAATATCTGCACGACAACGATTATCATTCCATCACCCAGGCGCAGTTTGATGCCTACATGCGCGGAGAAGGCTCGTTGCCGGACCGTCCCGTACTGATTACCTTTGATGATGGATATGTCGATAATTACGAATTTGCCTATCCCATCATGAAGAAGTACGGATTCCGCGGCACTATATTCCTCATTATGAATCTCATGGACAAACCGGGGTACCTGACCTGGGATATGGTCAAAGAAATGAGTAATGACGGGATGGAATTCGGATCCCATACGATCAGCCATAAACCGCTGACGAGTTTCGACCGCAGTGGCGTGCGCAAAGAATTACAGGAATCGAAAGCTATGATTGAAGCCCGGACCGGCAAGGTCTGTAATTTCATTGCGTTCCCGGAAGGAAAGTTCAACGAAATGATCATGGAAGAAACGGAGAATGCCGGATATGATTACGGATTTACTGTGGAAACGGGCCGTGATTTCCCCTGGGACGATCATTATGATCTCGACCGGGTGCCGTTCTTTGAAGGTCCTGTCAGTTTCAAACATTTCCGTTTCCGCCTGACCTTTAGTGCTTTCAGTGCCCTGTTGTGGAAGACCCACGCATATTTGAATAATATAGAAATGACAAAGCCATTGGCCGAACATATTCCTCAGCCGTGAGAAATATGGCCTGGCAATGACCGCTGCCCCAGGAGAATAATTTCCTGGGGCAGTCGCTTTTGGAGGAGGTAAGAGACATGAAATCCTATGTAAAGTTAGCTGCTGTACTGAGTGTCATACTGGCTGTTTCCGTATTCAGCCTGCCATCAGCCAGAGCCAGTGAAACGGCTGCGGCCGTACAGGCTCCGGACCAGACTGCTATACAGACCATATCACCGGAAAAGAAGATGAAAAAGGAAAAAAAGAAAACGATACAGAAGCAAACGAAAAAAAACGTGCAGACAGAACCGGCCAGCACGGAAAAAGGCGATGTCCGTCAGACAGGACAAGCATCAGGTGATGAAGGCCTCGCTGTATACGACCCGGCCAAAGATGCTGCCCCGGCGGAAGGACTGGCCATTGAGGAAACGAATTTCCATTTCAGGGAACCGCTCCTGGTCCGTCCCAAGACAGATATGATTGTCATTCATCATGTAGGGATTCCTGACGGTGATACATCAGCTGCCGCTATTCATCGGGCACACCTGGCCAATGGTTGGGCTGGCATCGGCTATCATTATGTCATCCGTAAAAACGGCGTCATCGAACGGGGCCGCCCCCTGGCCGTCGTGGGAGCTCATGCCTACGGGGAAAATTATCATACAGTCGGCATAAATGTAACCGGGAATTTTGAAAAAGAAGTCCCGACCGATGCCCAGATGAAATCCCTGACGGAACTGGTAACGGCTCTGTGCCGTATCTATCATATCGATCCCGGACCAGCGACCATTGTCGGTCATCGCGATGTCAACAGCACGGACTGCCCGGGAAAAAACCTCTACCGGCTCCTGCCACAGCTCCGCGATGATGTGGAACTCAATCTCTATACCGAAAAGCTGAAAGGAACCCATCTGCTGAAACTAAAAAAATACGAAACACAAAACCGTAGCCCTATGTAACAGAACCGGCCCGGTTCACATACCGCCGCCTATACCGGAAGTATCACGACTCAGAAAGAACAGCCTGACAGAGTCGTTCGATGGCTTCCGGTATTTTTTTGCTTTCCAGGCTGGAATAATTTATCAGATATGTATGGGACGCATCCGGATGTGGTTCGTGATAATACCCGGATAGGGCGGCAAGGTGCAGCCCCTGTTTCTGAAAACGTTCCTTCAAGCAAATGTCGTCAAGGGAGGTATGAAAGCGCAACAGAAAATGCAGGCCGGCACATTGTTCGATGATATCAGCTTTCCCTGCGAGGGCGCTCTTTTTCAAGGTATGAATGAGCAGATCCCGCTTTTTCCGGTAATACGTCCTCATGCGGTTCAAATGTTTTTCAAAATAACCATCATTGATGAACCGGGCTAGTGTATACTGTTCAAAGTTTGATACGGTGCAGGAAAGAAATCCCAGAGATTCCTGGAAAGGCTGGACCAATTCGGGAGGCAGGACCATATAACTGATGCGTATAGTTGGCGTCAGCGTCTTGGAAAAGGTATTCATATAGATGACTTTACCGCCTGCATCGATGCTGAACAGAGTCGGAACCGGTTTGCCCGTAAATCGGAATTCACTGTCATAATCATCTTCGATGATATACCGTCCTTCTGTTTCATTGGCCCAGCCCAGAAGCTCATAGCGGCGGGCGATAGGCATAACTCTCCCTGTTGGGAAATGGTGAGATGGACTGATATGGGCAATCGATGCATGAAGTTGTCGCAGTGCGTCCATAGAAATTCCTCCATCATCGAGAGGGGCATAGCGGCATGTCATGCCATTGCTTTCATAAATGCGTCGTACCTTGGCGTAACCCGGATCTTCCAGGCAAATAATGTGCCGTGTTCCCAAAAGGCGTACAATCAGGCTGTAGAGATATTCAGTTCCGGCTCCGATGACTATCTGTGATGGGGATGCATACATGCCGCGGAATCGTTGCAGATGGCCAGATACAGCCTGACGCAAGGTCAGACATCCTCTGGCAGGGACGGGCTTCATGAGACGGGACTGTTCATCTGCCAGAGTTTCCCGCAGAACCCGCGTCCAGGTGGCAAAGGGAAACATGTCTGTCTGAATCTGATTAGACGTAAAATCAGCGAACCATACAGGCGGGGATTCCTCTCCCTGGACCGGTTTCGGAATGGACCGGGGACGGGGAAAGATACAGGACGTAATATCAGCTACATAATATCCCCGTTTGGGACGGGAATATATATATCCTTCTGTCAGTAACTGGCTATAAGCATTTTCTACAGTGACAGTACTGATTCCCAGATGAATGGCAAAGGTACGTTTCGATGGTAGACGTTCGCCAGGCCGTAGTTTACCACATTGGATATCTTCCCGAAGACAGCGATATAAATGTTCGTAGAGAAATTCTGACCTTATATTTTCAAAAGAATAGGTAATCATAACAGACATCTCATCCAATCTGACCTTATAAAATATATAATTATTGAACCTTTTAATAAGGTCAATTTAGATCATACTAATACCCGTAAGAAATATCAAGATATATCATGTGGAGGAGATAATAATGACCAGAGAATCAAACGAACGTTATGAATTGAACAAACAGTTGGCACAAATGCTGAAAGGTGGCGTCATTATGGATGGTACAACGCCTGAACAGGCTAAAATTGCTGAAGAAGCCGGTGCCTGTGCTGTCATGGCGCTGGAACGGATCCCGGCTGATATACGGGCTGCCGGCGGCGTATCCCGAATGAGCGATCCGCATATGATTAAAGGAATTCAGGATGCCGTTTCTATTCCTGTCATGGCAAAATGCCGCATCGGCCATTTTGTAGAAGCTCAGATTCTGGAAGCTATTGAAATTGATTACATCGACGAAAGTGAAGTTTTGTCGCCAGCAGATAATATATATCATATCGATAAAACTAAATTTAATGTACCCTTCGTCTGCGGTGCCCGCAATCTCGGTGAAGCTTTGCGCCGTATAGAGGAAGGGGCCTCCATGATCCGCACAAAAGGTGAACCGGGTACAGGCGATGTCGTGCAGGCAGTCAGCCATATGCGGCTCATCAATTCAGAAATCGCGGCCCTTACGGCTAAACGGGATGATGAACTGTATGAAGCCGCCAAATTGTTGCACGTACCTTATGATTTAGTTAAATACGTTCACGATGAAGGCAGACTGCCTGTCGTCAAAAATCAACTGGCATTGTCATTCCATCCCGAAGTCGGGCAGGATACACGTATACATGAATTTTTTCTTGACAGGGTCTGCCAGAGAAAAGTGCAATGACTGTTCTGTCAAAGAAAATTCAGGATAAACAAAACAGAGGCTGCAGTAAAATGTGATATGCTCCCCCTATGAGAGACAGTAAAAAATAAAACTGTCATCATAGGGGGAAGCATATCAAGGACATTTTGCTGCAGCCTCGTTCGTTATTTACTCGAATTGCTCTATCAGGTTCTGGAATACACAGGTATGAGAGGGATACCAGTCAGTAAAGGGCTGGGAATCGGCGAGGAGACGTTCATTTAATGCCAGGAAGAACGCCGGCAGATTTTTTGCTGTTATGGTTCCGATCCGGGTACCCATGACGCTGTGACCGATGGCATAACTGCCGCCGGCATATATATCGAAGGCTTCTTCCATCGTATTTTCAGTCTTTTTACTGGATCCACGCAGTCCCAGTATAGCCAGCTGTTGAACTGTGCAATTGGAGGGACAGCCGGAAAAATGGCATTTCGGCAGAAGCGTCGTGTCTTTGCCGCTGTCCCGGAGCATGGTGGCGATATGGATGAAAGTACCATGGGAGTCGCGCAGTCCCTGTTGGCAGACTGTTGCGCCGATGCAGCTGACTGACTGCTCGAAGGCTGTCCTGGCTGTGTCATCTGCTGTTATATCTGCTATGGTCCGGGCTTCCTGGGCCGTCAGATTAATGATGTACGCCGTTTCATCGGCATTAAGCCGGATTTCTACACCCTCCATGGCAGAAAGTGATGTAAGCAGACGGGAGAATACGGTCATGTCCGGAGTACCGCCCAGAGGTTTGTATGTAACATAATACAGGCCGGGCTGTTTTTGTTTTCCAATACGCGGGTCAGACAAAATCCGGTCATCGGCACGGCCTTTGATTACCGGATGGGGCCGTTCAATAGTCAGTTTATAATCTCCCTCAGACCGGACATGCCGGACGGCCTCCTGCACGGCATTACGGAATGCATCTTCTCCCATGGCTTCCAGAATGAAACGGGAACGATTGCGGCCGCGATGCTCATAATCGCCGTATTTCATATAAATATCACGTGCATAGGCGAAAATATAGTAAGAAATATCGAGGGGATCGACGCAGCTGTCGATGAGGATGCCAAAGCGGGAGCCATTGACACCAAATCCGCCGCCGGCATAGACGTCAAACGTGTGGTCCTTGCGGGCTACGAATCCCAGATCTTTGAACGTTGCATGTCCTTCATTGTCGAGGCCGTTTGAAAAGCTGATTTTAAATTTGCGGGGAAGGTTCAGCTCGGGCATGAGATTGATGACGAAGTGGGAAGCTGCTTCTATATAGGGTGTCATGTCGAAATATTCACCTTCTTCGACACCATGAAGCGGGCTGGCCGTTATATTACGCGGATTATCGCTGCCAGCGCCATAACAGTATATGCCGGCATCAAAGCATTCCTGATACAAAGACAGAAGCGCATGTTCGGACAAATGGTGAATCTGCAGGGCTTCACCTGTCGTAAAGTGGACCAGGGCCGGTTGATAGCGTTCAATAATATCGTGTAAAAAGATGACATGTTCTTTTTTTATAGCACCGCCGGAGAAGCGCAGACGCAGCATAGAACTCTGTCCGCCCCGTTCACCGTAACTGCCGAATTTGCCAGAGGTGCTCTTGTATTTTGCTGGTGGCAGCTCCTTGGCATAAAAGGCATGGCAGGCCTTTTGAAAAAGAGGGAAACGGCTCCGCAGTTCTGATTTTGTTTCCTGGGAAATCTGGGTCATGGGAAAGCTCCTTTCGGAAAAAGAAAGTGTAGTAATGAACTTAGTATAACAGAATACCTGACATGTGGCAAAAAAGACTTTGTTTTTTTACAAAGATTCCACAGGATATATAAAAGAAATTTACAAAAGTATAGCAGAATAGTAGTGTTCGTACAGAAGGAGGGGTTATATGAAACGTATTTTTTTCTCTTCCACGCTGATGTGGAGCGCACCTCTGCAGGATATGGCACAGGTCGTTCAGGACAATCAGCTGGCAGGGATAGAAGTATGGGCACAACATTTTTTTTATCATCAGTACGACAAGGCTGCCTATAGAGAATATGCAAGCAAATTCCAGATAGAGACCTTTGTACACAGTTGCAGTTGGGATCTGAATCTGGCTTCGCTCAACGAAGGAATACGACAGGCTTCTGTCCAGGAAGTCGTAGCATCTCTCCGTCTGGCAAAGGAACTGGGGGCTGCTGAAGTGACGGTCCATCCCGGTCATATGACCATGCCGTTCTGGCCCAGGACCAGCGTGGCTTTATTTCATCAATCGCTGGAACAGATTGCTGAAGCATCCCAGTCTCTTAGTATGCCTGTGTCGCTGGAAATCATGGAAAAGATACCGAAAGAGTTTGTTACGTCTGTCGAAGCAATGCAGGAAGCGGCAGGTGACTTGTTTGACTCGTTCTATTACACCCTGGATACGGCCCACTGTGATAGTGCCGATGAAATCAGGCGTATCGCATCGGAGATGCCCCGTTTATCAAAAATACATATCAGCAACCGCCAGGGCCCTGTATATCATACGCCTCTGGGGGAAGGGGATTATGATTTCATGGAATTGCTGCCCTATCTTTACGGGCGGCAGCTGCCACTGGTCGTAGAAGGTTTTGATGCGGGAACAGGATATACGATATTACACAAGAATCTTGATTTTTTACATGAGGAGGAACAACATGAATACATGGATAAAAAAAACCTGCGGTCTTTTACTGACCGGCGTTACGCTGTTTAGTCTTGCCGGCTGCGGCAGCAGCAATGAGCAGTCTTCGGCCACCAAAGATGATCTCAAAGGAGAAGTCGTCCTGTATACATCCCAGCCTGAAAAGGATGCTCAGAAACTGATTGAAGCGTTCAACAAGGAACATCCTGATGTCAAGGTCAGCGTCTTCCGGTCCGGTACGGAAGAAGTCATCAGTAAAGTCATGGCAGAAAAATCGGCCGGCGATATCAAAGCCGATGTGTTGCTGGTTGCAGATAATGTAACCTTTGAATCCCTGAAGAATAAAGATATGCTGGAAGCCTATGAATCTCCGGAACTGTCCGGTATTCCCAGCCAGTTCATCGATAAAGACCATATGTACACGGGAACAAAAATCATCACGACAGGTATTATGGTCAATACGGATAAAGCAAAAGAACAGTCGGCTTCCTTTGCCGACCTGACAAAACCGGCTATGAAAGACGAGGTTTCTATGCCGAGCCCTCTGTATTCCGGCGCAGCTGCATATAATCTGAGCCTGCTCACCCGGACAAACGGCCTTGGCTGGGAATGGTACAATGCCTTGAAAGCCAATGGCGTCAAAGTCGATAAAGGTAATGGTTCTGTCCAGAAAGCCGTCGTTTCCGGTGAAAAAGCCTACGGTATGGTGGCCGATTATATGGCCAACCGGTCCCGGAAAGACGGAGCTCCTGTCAAATTCATCTATCCGTCTGAAGGATCTCCGGCCGTTACCGAACCGATTGGTCTGGTAAAGAATGCCAAACATAAAAAAGCAGCCCAGGCATTTATCGATTTCGTACTGTCCAAAAAAGGACAGGAACTGGCTGCCAGCATCGGATATACGCCGATTAAAGAAGGCGTGGCCGCTCCGGAAGGTCTGAAAGCGATTACCGATATCCACGTATTGTCCGGCGATATAACGACGCTCTTTACTAACCGTGAAGCCGATAAGAAACAGTTCAGCAGCATATTCTCATAAAGGGGGACTTCCATTGTTATCCTCAAAGATACAGCGGCCGATAGTGCGTTTAGTATTCTATAGCCTGTTATGCTTTATCTTTGTGGCCCCGGTCCTGCGCCTCTGCGTCATGAGTTTTCATGGCGCAGATGGCTACAGCCTGGCCAACTTCATTACCTTGTTCCATGATCAGAGAACGTGGGAAGCGATTAAAAATACACTGATCATTTCCATTGCATCGACGGTCATGGCCGCCATCGTGGGCAGTTTCCTTGCTTTTGTGTCAGCATATACCAATATACGCCACAAAAAGCTGTTGGAACTGCTCATTCTCATGCCATTCATTATCCCGTCTTACATCGTGACGCTGTCCTGGTCGGGGCTCCTGCTGAAACAGGGACATATTAATAGGCTTGTAGCGTCACTGGGGCTTGCCCCGCTCGATTTATACAGCCTGACCGGTATCTGGGTCGTCCTGGGATTCATCAATATTCCCGTCGTCTATCTCAGTGTCGTCCACATGCTGCGCAAAGTGCCTGCTGAAATGGAATGGGCTTCCCGGGCATGTGGCTTCACTATCTGGCAGACTATATGGCGCATAGACCTGCGGGAAGTCTGGCCGGCTATCGTCAGCGGCAGTCTGCTGGCATTCCTGGCAGCTATCGATAACTTTGCCGTACCAGCTTTTCTGGGCATTTCATCGGGCATTCCCGTACTCAGTACCTACATTTATGAAAAGACCATCAGCTTCGGTCCTGACGCATTTCCCATGGCGGCCGCTCTGTCCGTCCTGTTGTCCTGCATTGCCATTGGCGGGACGTTGCTGGAAAGCTGTTTTGTCCATACCCGGAGTGCCATGGAATCCATTAAAGAAGATTTCCAGCCCCGCATCATTCTCCGTAACGGCCGCCGGAAAGTTCTGGAATGGATTCTCATTGCCGTGCTCGGCATCCTCGATTTCGTTCCTTTGTTCGACATGATTCTCAATGCCTTCCTGAAGAATTATGGACTCGCCGTGACCTATAGCAACTTGTCGCTGCGCAATTTTTCTTTTGTCTTTACCAATACAGGTGTCCTTACGGCTGTCCGCAATAGTCTGATCCTGGCCCTTATTACTTGTCTGGTTTGTATTGTTATCGGCACCGTTCTGGCATTCCGTCAGGTACGCTGCCATAGCCTGGCTGCTTCCGTGGCTGAAAAATGTGCAGCCCTGACCTACGCCCTGCCGGGCATTGTCCTGGCACTGGCCATGATTTTCCAGTGGACGGAACCGCTGCCCGGTGTCCGGCCGCAGCTATACGGGACTATCTATATTCTGCTCATCGCATACATTACACGCTATCTGATTCTTCAGATAAAGAGCAGTAAGACCGCTCTGAGTGCCATTAATCCCGAGCTGGAAGATGCCGTACGTGCCAGCGGCGGATCGATGCTGGCTGTCTGGCGCTACGTGTTGATACCCCTGCTTTTGCGGCCTGTCCTTTCCGGTTCATTCCTCATATTCGGCCTGTCTCTGACCGAACTGACATTGTCGTCTATCCTGGCGAGTGCCGGTACGAAAACAATCGGCCTAACGATTTTCAGTTTCCAGCAGGCCGGTGACTACAGCCTCTCGGCAGCCATGTCCACCGTCGTCGTATTACTGCTCCTTGGCGGCTATATGCTGGCCTGGGTTACATCGTTGAAAAAGAAGGAGAAAAAAGTGTATGAGTTTGCATCTGGAACACATAAAACAGAAATTCGGCAGCACGCCAGTGCTTAACGATATCAATCTGGGTATCAGACCGTCAGAATTCATTGCCGTCCTTGGCCCGTCAGGATGCGGTAAGACGACGCTGTTGCGGATTATCGGCGGTTTCCTGAAGCCTACATCCGGTACGGTCCGCCTCGACGATACGGTCTATTCCGATTCATCGGTCATGGTTCCTATTGAAAACAGGGACCTTGGCATGGTATTCCAGTCTTTTGCCCTGTGGCCGCATATGACTGTGCGGGAACATGTTGAATTTCCTCTGAAGAGCCGGAAAAAAGCAGACTGGCCGGCTGCAAAAAAGGAAGCCGCTGTCTCACAGGCCATTCATGATATGGGGCTCGATGCACTGGCAGACCGCTATCCCGGGGAACTTTCCGGCGGGCAGCGGCAGCGCGTATCCTTGGCCCGGGCCATCGTCAGCAAGCCGTCCATCCTGCTCATGGATGAACCGCTGAGCGCTCTCGATGCAGAACTCAAAATCAACATGCGCAAAGAAATTCAGGATATACACCGCCGCACCGGTGCCATCATCATATACGTCACCCATGATCAGAGTGAAGCCCTGGCTATGGCCGACCGTATCCTGGTCATGCGCCATGGTGATATCGAACAGCTGGGAACGCCGGAAGAAATCTATACTCATCCGGAAAATGAATTCGTCGCTACTTTCGTCAGCAAATGCAATCTTCTCCATGGAACCTGGCAGGGAAACGATTTCTATGTAGCCGGTCATCCTCTCGTATATCGCGATACCGGCGTGGCCGGCACGCTGAAAGAAAAGGGCCTTTATCCGGTCCGGCCGGAACAGTTCCACATTACCCATGACGGGCCGGGCCTTGAAGCGACTATAACGAACCGGCAGTTCCACGGCAGGGAAATACACTATGCCGTTACCTGCGGAAAGGAACAATTCCGCGTCTTTGCCCGGGCAGGAGAAGTATTTGCTCCCGGCGAATCCGTACGGCTCGTATTTACGGCATGAAAAGAGGAAAGAACATGAATTTTTTATTTGATCTGCATACCCATACGCTGGCAAGTGGCCACGCTTATGGTTCTTTTACGGATAATATTGCTGCGGCACGAAAACGGGGCCTCTGGGGACTGGGAGTATCGGAACATTCCAGCTCCATGCCTGGCGCGCCGCAGCCTATCTTTTTTACCAATTTCAAAGTCATCCCTGACATCATAGACGGGCTGCACATCTTTACGGGGATGGAACTCAATATCATAGATTATGAAGGCCATGTCGATATGGAAGAACGCATATTGCAGAAAGTCGATTACGTCATTGCCAGCCTTCATAAAGACTGCATCCAGTCCGGATCGGTAGAGGAGAACACTTCGGCTCTCGTTCATGCCATGAAGAATCCCTATGTCAAAATACTGGGTCATCCTGACGATGACCGTTTTCCTGTCGATTATGAAAAACTCGTAGAGGCTGCTTCTCATGAGCAAATCGCCATGGAAATCAATAACAGTTCGGCATCGCCACGCAATGGGCGCATCGGTGCAGAAAAAAACATTCCTACGTTGCTCAAATACTGCCAGCAGTACCAGGTTCCTGTCATTGCCGGCAGTGACGCCCATATCTGGCTCGACGTAGGAGATCTTACGCATTCTGAAACCTTTTTGCAGGATGCCCGTTTCCCCGCATCACTTGTTCTGAATACGACAAAAGAGGGATTATTATACGTCCTCAACGATACACCGAGACGGGAACGATTCGCTGCCAGTCTGTCTGAATAGACGGTGTACCGTGCCCCAGATTGTATGAGAAACCAAAAGAATGAGATGGAAAAGTGTACCACCTTTTTTTATTGCAACACCGGCTGTGCAGGTATATAATGAGACTTGTTTTGGTGTGTTTTGATTCATAGTTTCATTTAAAAGCATCAGTGTATGCATGAGGAGGTTTTTCTATGTCATCTAAATTAGGCACAATCTGTATTGTGTTGACAGCGATTGCCTTCGGGACAATGGAAATTTCATTGAAGATCGCGGGTACTGCGTTTACCCCCTTTCAATTGACATTTCTCCGTTTTCTCGTCGGAGGTCTGTTGTTGATGCCCCTGGCACTCCGGGATATGAAGAAGCGCAGTATCCGCCTGAGCCGTTCCGATATCGGTTATCTGGCAGTACTGGGGCTGATCAATATCTGTTTCAGTATGATTTTATTCCAGATTGGGGTTAATATGGCCAATGCCGGTCTTGCGGCTATCGTCTTTTCCAGTAATCCTGTTTTCGTCATGATTTTCTCGTATTTTATCATCCATGAAGCCTTTACCCGCAAGAAAGCTATTACCCTGGTCCTGAGTATCGTCGGCCTGATTATTGTCGCCAACCCGGTAGCCATTATCGAAAGCGGCAACTTTGGCCTTCTCGTTTCGGCAGCCGCAGCCGTTTCCTTTGCCCTCTATACGACGCTGGGGAAGCTGCGGATTGACAAACTGGGCGGCAATGTGGAAAACGCCTTCAGCTTCCTTCTGGGATGCGTGTTTTTGTTCTTCATTCTCATAGTACATGGTGATCCCATTCTGGGGGGAATCAATTCCCGTACCATCTGGCCTCTCATTTATTGCTCTCTCGTTGTTACCGGCTTCGGGTACCTGTGCTTTATGAAGGCCATTGAACTGACCGGCCCTTCCAATGCGTCCTTTGCCTTCTTCATCAAACCGGTCATCGCGCTGATTTTGTCGGCAATCATCCTGTCGGAACCGATTACATTCAATGCCGTCATCGGTCTGGTCCTCATCCTTCTGGGATGTACTATGGCGGGGCCGATTGAACATCTCTTGTTCCGCCATCATGCTGTCGGCGAAATCGAAGGACGGCAGAACCATCCGGCCTGGATCCGGGAAGATGCGGAATGCCCGCTGGTTATCACCATTTCCCGGGAATTTGGCAGTGGCGGACGCAATATAGGCAAACTCGTGGCCCGCAAGCTGGGCGTTCCGTACTATGACACCGCTATTCTCAACATGACGCGGAAAGAACATCCCCAGACATTTGAAGCCTGGCGTAAAGAAAAGGACAATCACCTCAGCCCGCTTCTTGCCAAAGTCTATGATGATTACGTCCATTATTCGACAGGGTATGAATCGAAACGACAGGAAATGTTTAATGACGAATCTGATGTCATCCGTGAACTGACAAACGGCAAATCCTGTGTCATCGTTGGCCGGCTGGCCAATTATATCCTGCGTAAGCGCCCGAATACGTTTAATGTATTTATTTCTTCTGACCCTGACTGGGCCGTACAGCGCATCATGCTGCGTGAACACGTCGATGCTGATACGGCTATGAAAATCCGCAACCGGGTCAATAAAGAACGGCGGGATCACTGCATGTATTGCACCGATTCGTACTGGGGTTATGGGGCCAATTATGATATGAGCCTCAAATCCAGTGACTACGGTGTCGTAAAGACGGCAGATCTCATTCTGGCGGCAGCCCGGCACAGACTCACCATTTCCAAAGATGAGCTCAATCCAGTTGGAAAAGATAACGCCCAAAGAGAAGAAAAGGCAGCGGTTGTTCCGGAATCCTGATGGGGCAGGGCAGTACAAAAATTCTTTTGAAAAAGACTTGCATTATGCTGCTATATCGGGTATACTATTCTACGTCAAATAAAATATAGTTCCATCAAGAGACGGCGGAGGGACTGGCCCTGTGATGCCGCAGCAACCTTCATCTATTGAAAGGTGCTAAATCCAACAGTGTATATACTGGCAGATGGGTATACGTAGCCCCCTCTTGTCAGAGGGGGCTTTTTTTTACATACGTACCAATGGAACTAACAAATTAAGGAGGATATACAAATGGCTAAAAACCGCGAATTCTTTACTTCCGAATCCGTTACCGAAGGTCATCCCGATAAAATGGCTGACCAGATTTCCGACAGCATCCTTGATGCCATCCTGGCAAAAGACAAGAATGCCCGCGTTGCCTGCGAAACACTGGTAACGACTGGCATGGTACATGTCGTAGGTGAAATTTCTACTACCTGCTATGTCGATATTCCTCATATCGTCCGTGAAACAATCCGTGAAATCGGCTACACACGGGCTAAATATGGCTTCGACTGCGATACATGCGGCATCCTCGTTTCCCTTGACGAACAGTCTTCAGATATCGCCATGGGCGTCGATGAAGCACTGGAAGCTAAAGAAGGGCAGAAGGATAAATTTGATATGATCGGTGCTGGTGACCAGGGCATGATGTTCGGTTATGCTACCAACGAAACCGACGATTATATGCCCCTGCCTATTTCCCTGGCACACCGTCTGGCACGCCGCCTGGCCAAAGTCCGCAAAGATGGCACCTTGTCCTATCTCCGCCCCGATGGCAAGACACAGGTTACGGTTGAATACGAAGATGGTAAACCGGTCCGTATCGATACGATTGTCATTTCGGCGCAGCACAGCCCCGATGTAACGCGGGATCAGATTGAAAAAGATCTTCTCGAATACGTCATCAAACCGGAACTGCCAGAAGGCCTTTTTGATGACAAAACAAAATTATATATCAATCCGACGGGACGTTTCGTCATCGGCGGTCCCCAGGGCGATTCGGGCCTCACGGGACGGAAAATCATCGTCGATACCTATGGCGGCATGGCCCGTCATGGCGGTGGCTGCTTCTCCGGCAAGGATCCCACAAAGGTAGACCGTTCGGCAGCGTATGCAGCCCGTTATGTAGCCAAGAACATTGTAGCCGCAGGTCTGGCTGATAAAGTCGAAATCCAGCTGGCCTATGCCATTGGTGTTGCCCGCCCTGTTTCTATCCATGTAGAAACATTCGGCACCGGCAAGGTCGATAATGATGTCATCGTCAGCCTGATCAACAAGCACTTTGACCTGCGTCCGGCCGGCATCATCGAAATGCTCGACTTGCAGCGCCCGATTTACAAACAGACCGCTGCCTATGGTCACTTTGGCCGCAATGATCTGGATCTTCCCTGGGAAAAGACCGATAAAGCCGACGTGCTCCGTAAAGAAGCCGGGTTATAAGTGGCAATTATCGTTGATGACTGCCTGAGGAAAGTGTATGACTTCACTTTCTACAGTACTTTACGGATTGACAAATATGCTCTTTTTGAGTATAATTTCAATGTGTGCAGTAAAGCACTCCCTAACATACATTTGGAGGGAGGGATATAGAATGGCAGAAATCAAAGTTGGTAAAAATGAATCCTTAGACAGCGCACTGCGCCGTTTCAAGCGTTCTTGCCAAAAAGCAGGTGTTCTTTCCGAAGTACGGAAACGTGAACACTATGAAAAACCGAGCGTACGGAGAAAGAAAAAATCTGAAGCAGCACGGAAACGGAAGTATAGAGCATAATCGCAAGGAATAGAAAGGTGATATCATGTCTCTGAAAGAAGAACTGCTTCAAGATATGAAGACGGCAATGAAAGCCAAAGAAGCTGGTAAAACAGCTCTTTCCGTCATCCGCATGGTCCGTAATTCCATCAGGAACACAGAAATCAATGGCAAGTGCGAACTGGATGACGCTGGCGTAGCCGCTGTCATTGCCAAAGAAATGAAACAGCGCAAAGAATCGCTGGCTGAGTTTGAAAAAGCTGGCCGCAGCGACCTGGCAGACCAGACAAAGGCTGAAATGGCCGTTCTGGAAAAGTACATGCCGAAACAGCTGACGGAAGATGAAGTTGCGCAGATTGTCCGCGACGCCATTGCCGGGCAGGATGTATCGTCTCTTAAAATGGGCGATGTCATGAAGCTCGTCATGCCGAAAGTCAAGGGCAGAGCCGACGGAAAGCTGGTTTCCCAGACTGTCAGAAAAATCTTACAAAACAAGTAGTGAATTTATCATAAATCGCTTGACAAATCCGCTGATTGATTGTAATATTTAACCATGATTTAGACAACAAAATAAGTCATGAATCAAGTCAAAGAAGACTTCAAACCAAATTTTGGGGAGAAGTCTTTTTTTATTTGTTAAGGAGGAATTGGGTATGGTAAAAGAAGATTTAGTTTATGTCATTCCTGCAGGTCAGTATGGTAAAGAAGGGGTATTGGCCCTGCTCGAACAGCATCCGGAAATCAAATTTGTATCGCTCGTCGGCGTCGATCTGGCTGGCAATGATACAGATGAAAAGATTCCTATTTCTACGTTCTTTGATGACTATGATGATTTCTTCAATGCAACGGCTTTCCAGACAGATGGTTCTTCCGTCGTCCTGCCGGGCATTGCAACGCTTTCCAACGCCCGTGTCGATATCAAAGCCGATCCCGGTGTAAACTGGTTTGTTGATTATAACGATGGCAACATCGACTATGCAACGGGCAAGCCGGTAGGTACCCTGCGTATTCCCAGCTTCCTGCGCCATGCGACGGGTTATATTGATTCCCGTTCTATTCTCCGCAACACGCTGAATTATGTAAACGACGAACTCCTGGCAGTCATCAAAAAATACGGTATCAAAGGCCTGACCATTAATACCGACGATATTGAAAAAATCGTATTTACGACGGCAACGGAACTGGAATTCTGGGTCAAGACCCCGAGCCAGGAAGTAGCTACCCGCAGCCTTTCCGTTACCCAGAAATTGCAGGAATCGTACTGGCAGCGTACTCACGGCGTAGTCCGTACGGCTCTGGAACAGGCTGTCGAACGTCTCCGTCTCTATGGCCTTGAACCGGAAATGGGTCATAAAGAAGTCGGCGGCATCAAAGCCCAGATTGATGATTCCGGTAATCTGATCTACGTTCTCGAACAGTTGGAAATCGACTGGAAATACACAGGCGATCCGGTACAGACGGCTGATAATGAAATCCAGGCCCGTGTCATCGTACGTGAAGTATTCCGTGAAAACGGCCTCGAAGTTACCTTCCAGGCTAAACCGATCCAGGGCGTTGCCGGCAGTGGCGAACATACTCATATCGGCATTGGCGCTATCATGAAGAATGGCAAATTCGTCAACCTCTACAACCCTGATGATATGTCCCAGGAATTCCTTTCCTCCCTCGGCTATGGCGCTATCATGGGTATCCTGAAACATTACGAAGTCATCAATCCGTTCGTTTCTTCGACAAACGATGCTCTCAATCGTCTGAAACCGGGCTTTGAAGCTCCTGTCTGCATCGTAACGGCTCTTGGTGGCGAAACACCGGATGTACAGTCCCGTAACCGTTCGGTCCTCATCGGCCTGATCCGCAACACGATGAAACCGGCTGCTACCCGTTTCGAACTGCGTGCACCGAATGCTTTCACCAATACATACATTGCCATTTCTCTGTTATATATTGCAGCTCTCGATGGCATCAAATATGCCCTGTCCAGTGGTAAGACACCGGCTGAATTATGTGCCGAACTTTCGAAGAAACCGGGCGATGACGCTGATTACCTCGAAAAAGACCGCGCTTACCGCAGCGAAGTCGATGTATTCGAAGCCTTTACCGATGAAGAACGGGCTGACATGTTCGGCAAGGCTCCGAAGACGGTCTGGGAAAACTTCAAGGCTCTCGACGAATATCCGGAAAAACTGGCAGAAATTACTAAAGGTGCCTTTGAAAAACGCTTCGTAGAATCGTTCAAACTGGGGGCTCTCACCCGTTGGGCTCTGGAACTCCAGTATCGTATTATTCCTGATAACCTGGAAAAAGTCATTGCCTGCAAACAGCTCCATACAGAAGCCGATTCCAATCCGCTGGAAGTTGAACGCTGGAAGACCATCAACACGCTCCGGACGGAACTGGGCCGTGATACAGAAAAGAACCTGTCTATCTTCTCCAAGATTAAAAAAGCCCTGGCTGTCAAAGATTATGACACAGCTTCCGACCTGATGGTCGTCATGAACGACAAGATGGATGAATTGCTGAACCTGTACTATGAATACAGTCACAATGCATTCTAAGTATTTCCCTGAATGATAATTTTCCAGTAGATTAATTGGAACTGCCCCATATGGTTAATGCCATCATGGGGCAGTTTTTTTCAGCAACGCCGGTCATACCTGCTTTTTACAGAACAGCTATTCTGAAAATACATACAGAGGTCAAAAATATGGCTTATACATTTGCAAGGAGTATCGATAACCTGTATTAAAGTACAGGTTATTTTTTTTTGAAATTTAGTATCCTATAAGTAGATAAAAAACGAACTGTATGTAATTACGAAAAAGTTTGCAAAGAATCGATGTATAAGGGAGGTTATACTATGGGTTTAATTAAAGCAGCAATGGGTGCGGCAGGTGGCGTCCTGGCCGACCAGTGGAAAGAGTTTTTCTATTGTGACAGCATGCCCCCTGAAATCCTCATGATGAAAGGGCAGAAACGGACAAGTTCGCGCGGCCGCAGTTCCAACACGAGCGGGGAAGACAACATCATTTCCAATGGATCGAAGATTGCCGTTAACAACGGCCAGTGCATGATGATTGTCGAATCGGGCAAGGTCGTTGATCTCTGCAACGAGCCGGGCGAATATATTTACGACCAATCTACGGAACCATCTATTTTTACAGGTGACCTCAAGCAGGGCCTTAAAGACATGTGGGGACAGATGAAGGAACGGTTTACCTTTGGTGGCGATACGGGAAAAGATCAGCGTGTCTACTATTTCAACATGAAAGAACTGGTCGGTAATAAATACGGTACACCACAGGAAGTCCCTTTTAAGATGAAAGACCCTGATACGGGCCAGATCCTCTTGATCCGCCTGCGCTGTTTCGGTGAATACAGCTATCACATCGTCGATCCAGTCCTGTTCTATACGAACGTGGCCAGCAACGTTACAGACTTGTATGAACGCAACCAGATTGACAGTCAGCTGAAGTCAGAGCTTCTCAATGCATTACAGCCGGCCTTCGCCAAACTCAGTGCACAGCGCATCGACTACGTGGAACTGCCGGGACGTACCTTTGAAATCGCCGACGCCCTGAATGAAGTCCTGTCCAAACGCTGGCGGGAACTGCGCGGTCTGGAAATAGTATCTTTTGGTATCAACAGCATCAAGGCCAATGAAGAAGATGAAGCGAAGATTCAGAAAGTTCAGATGAGCAAGACCCTGTCGGACCCGTCGCTGGCCATGGGTGCTATGGCCGATTCCACCAGTGACTCCCTGCGCATGGCGGCCCAGAATGAAGGCGGTGGCGGTGCGGCTTTTGGCTTCATGAACATGAATATGGCCGGCAATGCCGGTGCCGGCATGTATCAGCAGATGGCCCAGCAGCAAGAAATGATGAAGCGGCAGCAACTACTGATGGACCAGAAGCAGTTGGAAGCAGAAATGGCCCGAGTGAAGGCGGAAGCAGAACGGGTAGTGGCTGCGCAGGCAGGCGGAGCGACGGCGGCCGGTACGGCAGACGGCTGGACCTGCCCGCAATGCGGCACGGCTAACCAGGGCAAGTTCTGCTTGAACTGCGGCACGAAGAAACCGGAACCTAAGCCGGCAGATACATGGGACTGTGACTGCGGCCAGACGGGCAATACGGGGAAATTCTGTATGAACTGCGGCAAAGCCAGACCCGAAGGGAAAGGGCCGGAAGCGGGATGGACCTGCCCCCAGTGCGGCGCCGTCAATCAGGGCAAGTTCTGCATGGAATGTGGAACGAAAAAACCGGCCGATGCCCCACTTTTCAAGTGCGATAAATGTGGCTGGCAGCCACCTGATCCCCATCATCCTCCAAAATTCTGCCCTCAGTGCGGCGATCCCTTTGATGATAACGATAAACAATAGCCAATGAAATGAGGTGAGACTATGGCTAATACCTCTGTGGGCTATACATGCCCCAATTGTGGAGGCCCTCTGGAATTTTCTCCTGGTACAGCCAAGGTAACCTGTCCGTATTGCGATACGGAATTCGAAGTTGCCAAAATCGAAGAACTTTTTGCCAAACAGGAAAAGATGGCGGCAGAAGCCCAGGCAGCAAAGGAAGCTAAATGGGATACGGCAAATGCCGGCAGTGAATGGGGCGAAGACGAAGCAGCCCAGATGCAGACCTTCACTTGTTCCTCCTGTGGCGCTGAGCTGGTCAGCGATGGCAATACGATGGCGACGGAATGTTGCTACTGCGGCAACCCGACCATGATCCCCAGCCGTTTTTCGGGGATGCTCAAGCCGGATTTCGTCATTCCTTTTACAAAGACAAAAGAAGACGCTGTGTCGGCATTGAACGCTTTTTATAAGGGAAAACGTCTCCTGCCCAAAGCCTTTACGGCAGATAACCGCGTCGAAGCCATCCAGCCCATGTACGTACCGTTCTGGCTCTTTGATTCAGCAGTGACGGCTTCGGCTGAATTCAAGGCCGAAACCGACACGATCTATGAAACGAAAGACGAGCGCATCACCGAAACCAGCGTCTACCGTTGTGACCGCAAAGGGACCATGCGCTTTCAGCGTATCCCCGTCGATGGCAGCCAAAAAATGGATGACACGTATATGGAAAGCATCGAGCCTTACGATTATGATGGCATGATGGCTTTCAGCAGTGTCTATTTGACGGGATGCCTTGCCGATAAATACGATGTTGATGCCGAAGCAGCTGTACCCCGGGCAGACGAACGGGTCCGCCAGAGCGCCATCGGTGTACTCGAAGATACCGTCGAAGGTTATGACCGGGTAGAACTCAAAGAAGATGTCATCAGTAAAGACGAAGGAGCTGTGTCCTACGCCATGGCGCCGGTATGGATCCTGACGACGCGTTACCAGAATCAGCCCTATACCTTCATGATGAATGGCCAGACCGGCAAGATGATCGGCAGCCTGCCCTATGACAAGCAGAAAGCTAATCTGTACTGGGCCGGCAGCTCTCTGATCCTGACAGTGGTTTTTTATTTCATTGCCAAGTTGTTCGTATAAGGAGGGATAGCCATGAAAGAATATGTAACGAAGAGTATGCTGTTCTTTATCAGCCTGTTCTTCCTGACCATGAACGCTCTGGCCGCCAATCCTTCCAGCCTTGCTGACGGAGCTCAGCTCTTAAAGGGAAGCGAACGCATTGCCGTGATGAATGAAATCGGCAGTGTCGAAAAGAAATATGACGTGCGCCTGGCTATTGTCACGGTCGCTTCGACGAATCAAGTGAAAATCGGTGATTATGCCAATCAAATTCTGGACAGTACCTATAAGGACGGAAAGAATGGCAATATGGTCCTGGTCCTGGCCATGGACACACGCGATTACTACATCGCTACGGATAAGGCCATGCGCCAGCGCATTACTGATAAAGGCGGCATCCCGGCACTGGAAGAACAATTCCTGCCACTGCTGAAAGAAAAAAAATATGCCGATGCTTTCAAAGCTTATGTACAAGGAGCAGGTGAACAGCTGGCTTATTATGAAGCTAATGGCAAGGCCTACGATCCCCATGACCAGTTCAGTGTTACGGCCCTGGCCATCGCCCTGGTCCTTGGTATAGGCGGTGGCTTCCTCATCCGGCGCTATCTCATCAGTACTATGAGCAATGTCGCTCCGGCTCTTGCGGCTTCGGCCTACCTTGATAAAGACAGTTTTGACCTTGTCGAGAAAGACGATACCTTCCTGTTCATGAATGTGTCCCGCATAGCCAAAGCGAAAAAATCGGAGCGGCATGACAGTACTGACGAGAAGCACGGCGGTGGCGGCGGGAAGTTCTAAGCCGGATTAAGAGGAGGCCTTGTTATGAAATATGGGAAGCGAATACTACTCATGCTGATAGCAGCCTGCCTGATTGGCACCAGTGCCTCAGCCTGTGAAGAAGGGCATCACCGGTCCGTGCGCCTGGAGTCGGATGAAGCCCAGCAGATTCACGTTTTTACGCAATGTTGGGATACCATTTACCCGATGGACGGGAACCCCTTAAAGGAATTTGCCGTCACCGACCTAGACGGCAACGGCCTGCTGGAAATCCTGACGCGGGCCCAGAAGGAGGGAACTGTTCCCCTTGTCTATGAAGTGAACCCACAGCGTCAGGGGATAACCTTGAAAAGCAAGCAATGGTATTACCGTCACGTCTTCCAACATGACATCGCCTGGTTCGTCATGCATCCTGAAACGGCAGCCGGTCCCTGGGTGGGCCGTACGGAAACTGTCGAATGGATGCTCCAGGACAGCTATGACATCTATATGGGACGTAAGAATGCGTTTGGTTAAGAATGATTGGTATGGGGAAAATTTCTACGAAAGGCATCATTGTCTATGTATTGAAGGCCTATTGAGAAGGAGGGAATGGGATGGCTTTTGGCAGAAAATACTGGTTGGCCCTGGCTCTCTGCCTGGCCCTGCATGGGTCGGGCCAGGTCCGCGCCGACCTCGTCGTCTTACATACCAACGACGTCCACTGTGGTGTGGAAAATCAACTTGGCTATGCCAAGGTGGCTCAATATAAGAAGGACTTGATGAAGAACCTTGACGATACGGTGCAGCTCGTCGATGCTGGCGATGCCATCCAGGGCGAACCCCTGGGCAGCCTGACCCGGGGACAGGCCATTATCGACATCATGAATGTCGCCGGCTATGATTTCGCCATTCCCGGCAATCACGAATTCGACTACGGCATGGCGCGCTTCCTGGAACTGGCGCCGCAGCTGAACGGCGGCTATTACAGCTGCAACCTGATTGATCTGCGGACGGGGAAACCGGTCTTCCCACCGTATAAGATGGTGACTTATGACGGTGGGAAAAAGGCGGCCTTCATCGGCGTGACGACGCCGCAGACCCTGATTTCCTCGACGCCCCGCTACTTCCAGGACGATAAGGGACGGTTCATTTACGGCTTTTCCGAAGATGCGACAGGACAGAAACTCTATGAACAGGTCCAAAAGGCCATCGACCAGGCCTGGGACGAAGGAGCCCGGACCATCATCCTGGTCACTCACCTGGGCCAGAATGGGTCGCTCCCGGTCTGGACCAGCGAGGCCCTGGCTGCACATACGCAGAAAGTGGCAGCCATCATCGACGGTCATTCCCATGAACGCTATGAACGGCTGGTCAAGAACCGCAAAGGCCAGCCTGTCCTCATCGCCCAGACGGGAACGAAATTCCAGTCCGTCGGCAAGCTGGTCATCGATGACTACGGCCACGTGCGGGGCGAATTAGTGACCCGGCTGGATGGGTCCGATGCGGCGACGGAAGCTGTCGTGCAGCGCGGGATGGCTGTCGTCCGGGAACGGCTCCAGCAGCCGGTCACCACGTCACCGGTGGATTTCGTGACCGACATCGAGGGCCAGCGGCGCGTCCGCAACGGAGAAACGAATCTGGCCGATTTAGCTGTCGATGCCATCCGTTACCGCCTGCATACGGATGTGGCGCTCCTGAACGGCGGTTCCTTTCGGGCCCCGCTATCAGCCGGCATTGTGACCTATGAATCGTTATACCGGGTCTTTCCCTTTTCCAATCAGCTCGTCGTCTGCAGCGTAACGGGCCAGCAGCTCCTCGATGCCCTGGAAATGGGGGCTTCGCGGTATCCTCAGGAATTTGGCGGATTTTTGCAGGTGTCCGGCCTGACTTACCGCATCAATCCGGCGATTCCCAGTTCCGTCGTCCTCGACGATAAGGGCCGTTTTGTCAAAGTGGCCGGCCCGCGGCGGGTCGAAGACGTCCAGGTCAACGGCAAGGCCATCGAGACCGATGAAGACTACCGCGTCGGCGGTACGGCTTACGTCCTCTGCCATGGCGGCGATGGACAGACCAGCCTGCAAGGCGGCATCCTGTTGGAAGATACGGGCCTGTCCGACGTCGAGGCTCTGGCAGAGTATCTCTCCCATAAGGGAGACACCCTGGCTGCTGACTATGGCAACCCGGCCGGACAGGGACGGATTATCGTCGGCCCGTAAACAGCAGCTGTGTGACGGCTATAGAAAAGGAGGTATTTTCGATGAATCAGATGATGACCAAACGGCTTCTTTCACTAGTGGCGGCAGGCCTCGTTTTCGCCGCTTTCCTGGCCGGATGTGGCAGTAACGCACCGGAATCACCGAAAGCGGATGCCGTGAAGATGGAAGCCATCCAAACACTTAAACTGGCTGGCAAAGACGTACCGCTCTATGAATTGACGGGGACCGAGCTGCCTCACTTCGTCAATTCCCTTCTGGCCGTAACAGTCGATGCGGTCTATGCTCCGACTCAGGAGAAAGGGGAAGACGATGCTCATCTCTGGAAATTCCCGATGAAAGGCGACAAGCTCTCGTCCGGACAGGAAATCGGTCTGATGAGACGGTACTGGCTGACGACGAACGGCCAGAACGTCTATTTTTGCCAGGGCAATCATGTCCAGGGCATCTATGACGGTTCGGCTGTCCACCAGGCGGCCTTGAGCAGCAACCGGGAACGTTCTCTCCAGGCTGTCTACGGCAGTGATACGGTCTATTTCGATCGCGAAGGGGCCAGTGCGACGGCCGGCATCACGCGGGGCACGCTCACGAAAGACGGCTTTTCGAATCCCAAACTGCTGCTGGCTACCTTTGGTTATATGGACCAGCGCAAGGCTGCTAAAGACGAAGTCGCTCCCAAGCTGATTGCAGCTGATACAGACGGCTTCTATATGCAGTGGACGGCCCGTAATGGTTCGAACAATGGCACGGGATGGACGAAACCGGTTTATGCTTTTGACCCGGATGGCAAGGAACTGCGTTCCTTTGAAGTAAATACAGGCCTGGCTGAAGGAATGCAGAAAGCTTCCGCCAGCGGACCTATCGTAGTGACTCAGGACTATGTCGTGTTTACCGGACGGAGCCTGTTCCGCATTTTCAATAAAAAGACCGGTGCCGCTGTCGGAGATATCACCTATCAGATTGACGACCAGGTCTACACGCCCGATGCCATCACCACGGACGGAACGAACCACGTCTATTTCACCATTTACAATCGTCAGCAGAACGTCCAGCACCTCTATCGCCTGGATCTGCCTTAACGGTAAGGGACTGTCCCATGAAGGCTTCTGCCCATCATGGGGCAGTCTTTTTTTTGCCTTTTTATCTGTCATGACAGTTGCGTTGTTGAATTATGTCATGTGTCATGACAGATTCGCAAAAGTCGATGATGCGGCTTTAAATGCATGAGTGATTGCAAAATATACATGAATATACTGTAATAAATTACAGTGTGCTTCCTTTTCCTTTTCCATATAATGAAAGCAAGAAGTTATCTAAAAATATAGTTTAAGAATAAAGGAGGCGTACATCATGAAGAGACGTCATCATTGTAAATCATCCCATGCTAAAGTGACTTTAGCCGTATTAGCCCTGTGTGGCATGACCGCTTTTTGGGGCAGTGCTGCCTGGGCCGCTGATGCCGGGCAGACTCCGAATCCCGTCCAGGACGGCATCCATTATTTCAGTGTGAAGCCGGAAGACGGTAATCGAGCCAGAAATTACAATAATGACGGCGCTGTCGGGACCGATTCCCTGGCCGTCGGCGCCGGCGCTTATGCAGACGGGACCATGGGCGCCACGGCCCTGGGCAACGATGCCGTAGCGGACGGCGAACGGGCACTGGCCGTAGGCAATGGCTCGAAAGCTACCGGTTTGGACGCCATCGCTATCGGCACCGGGTCCCAGGGCGAAGCCAACGGGACCAATGCCATCGCCATTGGCGAACAGAGCCATGCGGTAGGCATGAATACGACGGCTGTGGGAAGCTATTCTGAAGCCACTGCTCAGGGAGCCGTGGCTCTGGGCCAGCAGGCTAAGAGCAAAGGAGAAATCAGCACCAGCATCGGCATCATGGCCAATGGCATGGGCGAAGGCGGAACGGCCGGGGATCATTCCACCGCCGTAGGGGCCTATTCTGAATCCTCCGGAGTGGCTTCCACCGCCCTGGGTGGTTTCAGCAAAGCCACTGAAAAATTTGCCACTTCCCTGGGTTATGCCAGCGAATCTGGCCTCCGGGGCACGGCCGTGGGCGCTGCCAGTCAGGCCGGCGGTCAAGGTGGGACAGCGGTAGGTATCTTGAGCAGTGCTTCCGTCTATGGTTCCGTCGCTCTGGGCATGAGTTCCGTAGCCGACCGGAAAGCGGGTTGGCAGGGATACCATCCAGTCTATGGCCAGATGGTCGATTTGTCTCCTGCCTGGCAGTCCTCGTGGGGGGCCATTTCTGTCGGGGCCGGGCCTTCTCAGGATGAAAACGGCAGAGTGATTTCCCAGCGGACCCGGCAGATCATCAACCTAGCCGCTGGGACAGAAGACACTGATGCTGTAAACGTAGCCCAGCTGAAGGAAGCTATGAGCGATGCCCGGGTTTCTATCCATGCCGGCGAAGGCATCATCGTTGAGAAATTGGGATCGGAGTACACAATCAAAGCGAATCTGAACGGATTGAGCAATACTCATGGGGAAGTCCAGATTCTGTCCAATCCGGAAGAATTTCCACAAAACCCGGATCAACAGGAAATATCTCCAAATCAGCCCAGACAGGCATCTGGGATACAGTTAGCTCGTGCCGTAGCGGAACCGGAAAGGGACGACGGCGGGCCCATTCATGTAGGATATGTGTCTAATGAAGTAAATTTTGCCACTGATGACGGGAATACGGCCAAGCTCAATGACGGAGGCACCGTCAATGTGCTGGGCGGGGACAATATCCAGACCGCATCCAGCTCCACTAAGAACGATAACGGAGTGGTCACCGATACTATCCATATCAATCTGAAGCCGGACATCACCGTCGATAGCGTCCAGATTTCCCGGAACGGCCCGAAACTGGATGGAACCGGACTCGATATGGCCAATCAATCCATCACCCAGCTGGCACCGGGAGAAATCTCTGAAACATCTACGGACGCCGTCAACGGCAGCCAGCTCTACGCGACCAACCAGATGGTTCAGGAAAATCAGCAGAATATTACCCAGCTTGGAAATTCCCTGAATAAACTGGATAACCGCATCAACCGTGTCGGCGCTGGTGCAGCCGCTTTGGCAGCACTTCATCCGCTCGACTTTGATCCGGACAGCAAGTGGGATTTTGCTGCAGGTTATGGTAACTATCGCGATGCCAATGCAGCGGCTGTCGGACTCTACTACCGGCCCAATGAAGACACTATGTTCAGTGTCGGTGGCAGCTTCGGTGGTGGTGAAAATATGGTTAACGCCGGCGTTAGTCTCAAACTGGGACGCGGCAGCCATGTTTCGAATTCCCGCGTAGCTATGGCTAAAGAAATCCGCGATATGCGCAAGGCTATGGCTGAACAGGCAGCTGAAATTGCAGAGCTCAAGGCCATGCATCATCTGGCTATCGATCCCAATAAGAGCATGCTCTTCCCCGATGTAGCCGATAACCACTGGGCTTACGAATATGTCACGAAACTGGCTGGCAATGGCATTATCGAAGGCTACCCGGATGGACTCTTTAAAGGCAATCAGGTAATGACCCGCTATGAATTTGCAGCGATTGTCTACCGCCTGATGGAAAAAGGCATGGGACATACCGATCCGGAAATGAACCGTCTGGCCCGCGAATTCAGCAATGAACTTTCGTATATCCGCATCGATACGGTCCATCAGGATAAAGACGGGACGCCAACAGTACAGCGCGTCCGCGTAAAAAAATAAAGACTGTCTGTTAAATTCCCGGTGACTGCCACATCGAAAAAATCCTGCATCCCTAAGGTGACAGAAATCGTGACGGCAGATTCTGGATATTGAACAAAGCAGGCTGTAACAAAATGCTCCTTTAAAATCATCTTGTTACAGCCTCTTTTTTTGCCTGGAGCAAAGTATGTCGTCCTTTTATGATATGCCGGTTATTTGTCGTGACAGCTGCCATGTGTGTATAGTATAATAAATATAACAAAAAATCAAGATACGTAGTCGCGATCGGCAGGTGAGACAATGATCAGGAAAAAATGGCTGACCGCATGTTGGATTATTGTATTCTGGATTGTATCAATGATGAGCCAGGCCGTTTCTGTCTTATATGATAATACCTGGAGCGACGCCTATGGCCAGGTACTGGAACATACGATACATCATCTGGAGGAATGTACCGGATATGACACCTCCTTGATGGAACTCTTTACTGATACGGATGTAACGGCGATAGAAGCCTATGATATACAGGCCGCTGTCTTCCAAAAAAGTACTCTTGATTCGTATTACTGGTATCCCCAGTATATGGCCACGGTTATACTGGCTGTCAGTGATGACTGTCCTTATGACGTCACAGGCTGGCAGAGTCTGGTAACCATGCCCGTATCCGTTTGTATGATATCGGCACAGCCCCAGTATTCTTTTTCCGTTCAGGCTATGAGTTATGGATTAGGCCGGGATGTTTCCGGTCAGCCGGCCGTGCAGGCACTGAAGAAGATTCATGAGGAGGGAAGATTCCGCCTGGATACACTCACGGGATTCAACATGATGATGCCCTACAGGAATCGCCCGGCTGCACAGGTCTATGTTCTCTACGATTACCAGGCACGGCAATGGCAGCGGCGCGGGGCTCCTATACACATCATCGTCCCCGATGAGGGAACGCTGGCATTCCAGAAAGGGCTCTTATCAAAGACCCCTCTGGTAGTGGATGATGCCGCACTGGCTGATCGTCTGGCTGATGCCGCTTACCGGACGGAGCTCATGGAAGGAGCCGTGCGGGTATCCGACCAGGAATCCTTTTTTGTCGGTGCTGGTTCAATCAGCCAGCAGATGATGCTCCGTGTCTTTCGTGTGTATAAAAACAATCTCCTCACCGGTACGAATCACATGCTATGGTATATGGCTGCGCTGTTTGTGACAATCCTCTGGGGCTGCCGCCTGCGCCACCATGTCATACAGCCCCGCCTGCGCAATGCCTACGCTTGTCTTACTCTTACTCTTTGTGGATGGATCCTGTTTCGTATATACAAATTGATGATGCCGGAATATGCCGTGGATTTGATCCGCTGGAGCTGGTACGGATACTATCTTTTTTTCGGCCTCCTTGTTTCCCTCATTGTATGGATCGGCTATATGGCATCACAATCAGACTGGTGCCCCGATTGTCCGCGATGGCTGCGCCTGTTGTTCGGTTACAACTTGATATTGGCCGTACTCGTATGTACGAATGATATACACCAATGGGCTTTTATCCTGCCGGACATTGCTGCTGATGCTGATTCCCGTCATGATTATGGGCCGCTGTATTATTTATTGGCATCGTCATATGGTATCGAATTCCTGGCTGTCAATTTCTGTCTCTGTTATGCATCGTGGAAGCAGCATGTACAGCGTTCATTCCGTCTTGTCCTGCCGTTCTTGTGCTGTCTGTTCTACGGGGCATATATCGTTGGCTATATGATGAAAATTCCCTTCTGCCATCTTTCTGAACTAACCCTTATGACCGTATTATGGACGCTTATCTGGCTGGAAGTAATCATGCGTATCCGGATCATCCCGACCAATGAAGGATATATCGAATTTTTCCGTCAGTCCCGGCTGGCCATACAGCTTTGTGATGATTCGGGCCGTGTCGCATATGCATCAAAGAATATAGATAATCTGCCGCTGGCCGATATGGAAATCCAGACTATGCCTATACGGGGAGGCTGGGTACGCTGGTATCGTGATGTCCGCCATCTGCGTCAGCAGAAGAGAAAACTCTCCCTCGTCGCGCAGGCACTGGAACGGTCGTACCGCCTGCTATTGCAGGAAGAAGAAATCCGGCGCCAGGTCATCCATCAGGAAGTCAGCCGCTGTATTTATGCCGAACTGGAACAAATCATCAGCAGCAAGCGGGAGCATATTGCAGCCTATATGAAATCGCTGCAGTCCATGAAGCCTGGAATCGAAGCCGATGCCATGGTCAGCCGGCTCAACGTCATGGTCTGCTATTTAAAGAAGCGCTGCGTGCTGCTGCTCCGGGGAAAAGAAAAAGGGATGCTGGAAATTCGTGAATTATCTCTGGCAGTCAGCGAATCCCAGCACTATATGACCGTCGCAGGACTGCATGGCATGGCAACATTTCTTATTTCCGGGATCATACCGGATAGTGCAGCGCTTTCCTTGTATGATATGTTTGAAGAAATAGGTGAACAATCTATTGCCCATCAGGAATCTTACTGGATCTGCCATTTCTTTGAAACCGATACGTCCTGGTCCTTATCGGTAACGTGGGAAGACAGGCCAGATGAGCCAGACTGGATTCCAGGGACACTGTCAGACAGCACACTGTTTGAGAAATCTTCCTATGACCGGCTGGAATATGGGCGCCGTTTGACCGTATCTATCGGAAAGGAGACGTGCCATGATTAATATATACACCCTTTCCAGTACGTTCTACATCTTTTGCATGACTACAGCCATCATCCTATTTATTGCCAGCAGCCTGCTTTACTATTTTTTAATGCCTCAACAGGAATTCCGCCACTTGGGCCGTAAATGCCTGGAAGGGAGCAATCTCGTTGTCCTGCTGGCAATCGCAACCATCCTGCATGAAGTCTTTGAAGATGGTGCAAGTGGCATCCTGTACATAGAAGCCATGGATGTCTGGCGTTACGGTATCATATTGATTTCACTGATTTCTACCCTCTATATGATGTATGATCGTCATGCCGGTGGCCAGTACCTGCTCATGGCTTCATTTCTTCTTCTCCCGGAATTAGACACGTGGCTTCCCTGGTCATTGCTACTAGCATTGTCATGCATTGCTCTGCGTCTCATCCGGGTTTTCCCAGTAGCATACCGCCAATACCGGGAGCAGCTGACGGCCCGTTCCATCCAGTCTGCCGTCGATTTTCTGGAAGAAGGAGTCCTGCTCAGTCTAGAAAAAGGAGAACCCGTGCTGGTAAACTACGTCATGTATGATGTCATGGAAAAGCTACTGGGCACGGTTATCCGCAATGCGAATATTTTCTGGCATATCCTGGCAAACTGGAACAATACGGAACGCCTTACCATGGAACGACAAGGCCGGGATTTCCTGTTCCGACGTAATGATGGCGTGGCGTGGCTGATGCAGCGGCGATACATCCGCTTCAGGAACCGGTCAGGATGGCAGATTTCGGCACTGGATGTGACGAATCTGGACCGTGTGAACCGTGAACTGGACCAGAAAAACCAATTGCTGGAAAAACGCAATGAAAAAATGAAATACCTCCTCAATCATCTGGTCGATATGCAGACACAGCGGACGACAGAGGAAATGCGTTATAAAATCCACGACCTCATGGGACAGCGTATCACTATTCTGCAACAGCTACTGAATAATAAAAACATGACAAACTACGCCGCAATCCTGCCACTGGTAGAGAATGTCCTGGCAGATATGCGCCGCGAAACCGTAGATAATCCGGCAGAACGGCTGAACGTACTCGTCCACACCTACGGCAGCCTGGGCATCGAGGTCACTGTGACGGGCAGTCTTCCGGCTGATCAGGAAATGGCGGCAGGACTGGTGGGCATTATCCGGGAAGCATTGACCAACGCTATCCTTCATGGTAAAGCCAGCCAAGTTTCTATCGACCTTCATCCCGAAGGGAAACATATATTGACCGTTAGCGATAACGGCATCGGCTGCCACGGCTCGATACAGTCCGGCAATGGGCTGCAGGGCATTGAACGAAGGGTCAGAAAAATGGGCGCTACACTCCACCTGACAGGAACTCCCCATTTTGTTCTGTCCGTAGAAAGAGAGGATGACTATGATTCGCGTACTCATCATTGACGATCAAAAAATTCTGCTCGAAGGACTGGCAACAATTTTATCCCAATGTGGTGATGTGGAAATCGTCGGCACGATTCCCTTCTCGGAACTAGCCGAGTCTGCCTGTACCCTGACACATCCGGACGTCATTTTCATGGATATCTGTATGGAAGGGAAGAACAGCGGCATTGAACTGACAAGGCGGATAAAAGAAAAAAATCCCGGTCAGAAAATCATCATCATGACCGGGTTTCAGGATATCAGTTTTTTGGAAATGGCCCAGGATGCAGGAGCCGACAGCTTTATTTATAAGGAAAGTTCAGCAGCCGTTTTTATAGACTGTATGAAGCGGACAGTGGCAGGGGAACGGTTGTATCCCGATGTGCAGGGAACCGTGAAATTTGGTATCCATGGTGTCACCCTGACCCAGCGGGAACTGGATATCCTGCAGCTCATCTGCCGTAACCTGTCCTATCAGGAAATTGCCAGCGAGCTGGGAATCAGCAAGCGGACCGTCAGCTTTCACATCAGCAATATGCTTACCAAGACAGGGCACAAAAGCATCGTTGGCCTCGCCGTCGAAGCGACGGATAAAGGATACGCATCGGGGCCTTAGAAATATGCCGTCAGACTGGTGCCAAGGACATATTCATGGAATGAGCCGGCAAGAGATGCGTCCTGACGATTTTTCAGGGAAAAACCTTCTACAGCCCAGACAAGGCCCGGACGGAGAATATAGTCCAGACGAATTCCCCAGCCACGGAAGCCCATGCGGCGGAAAAACGTCGTGTCGGCATCCATCGTATGATAGAGGATAGTCGATGATGGCTGATTATAATAGCGTATCCACGCTTCATAAGAGCCTTGTTTCCGCTCATCCAGCTCGCCGTAGATGAGGGAGGCGACAAATCCCGTTTCGGACTGACTGTATTGGTCTGCTTCATGACGCCCCCAGGCGTGCAGCAATTCCAGGCTGGCCCTGAAATCTGGTCTGAACTGATATAATCCGCGCCATTGTAAAATGCGCTGCCGGTCAAATCCCCGGCCGGCCCGTTCAGGGTATATCCCATAAGCCGCTAATGATGGGAATGCAGGCGGCAGGTGGCTGGCGTTGCGGAAATCCAAAAATACCGTATCGCTCTGGAAGCGGCCGTTACGTTTGCTGTGGAAGAGACTCCAGCCTATTTTCCGATGCTCATCATCAGCCCCAGTCGTCTGGCCGGCAAAGAGAGTGATGCTGCCGGGGGACGTTCCCTTCTGGCCGAAGCGGAACCGCAGACCGTCTACCTTTTTGTCTATGACATTGCCATCGAGCAGATAATAATTGAAACGCCCTGCTTCCAGTTTCATTCGTTCAGTTTCATGCTGGATATATAATCGCCCCAGATAGAGATGATAATCCTGATTATGGTCTTTGTCATTCCGGTTATCTTCCAGCTGGGTACGTATAGACGTATGTTCGTTCAGATGGATGAAAGGAAAAATCCGCAGTCTGCGCGTGGCCAGATATACCGCTTCGTCATGACGGCGGCGGCCTTTTCCCGGCTGCTCACTATATGCGGAAAAACGGCCTTTCCCCCAGAGCCAGCGGTAGTCACCGTGCACTTCGACATAGGGATAGGTACTTTTCTGCGTCCTCGGAATTTCTTCGTCTTCTAATGGCTCCGATTGTACATCATCAGGGACAATCACAGGCAAAGTGGAAGATTTGGCTGCCTGGCTGGAGCCGCAGAACATGGGAATGGCTGTCAGGATAAACAGGAGCAACACGCATTTCAGGTTCATGGGGCATTTCCTTTCATATGCTTTTTTCACAATCATATCACAATTGATACATGAAAGGAACAATAGATTCGCAATAATGAATACATAGTGTGCATAGGGATGGAATTCTTCTGCATAAACGAAAAAAATATAGAATTAAATTCTAAATTTCTTGACAGGTGGAAAAATATAGTGTATTATTTCGGTATACATTAAAAACCGACGAATCAGGAGGTATCGGGTATGAACAGAATGGACTGTATGTGTACAAATTCATAGCGCGGATCTGAAACAACAGAATGCGCGTCATCAAGAGCAGCGGAGGGACTGGCCCGGTGAAGCTGCGGCAACCTGCCGGAAGGTAAGGTGCCAATTCCAGCAGGATTAAACCTGGAAGATGAAACTGGCTAGGGGAGCAGCATCTTTCAGGATGCTGATTTTTTTTTAGGAAGGATACATGGAAAAAAACAGAGGGGGAGCATCGGATCAGGAAAATGCACTGACCTATGCACTGGATTTAATACAACAGACTTGTTCCGGAGAGATTGCCCTGGTCATCCAGGATTCCCGGCTGATCCAGCTGGAGCGCAATGAACGCATCGTTCTTTGTCAGGGACAGGGAATTTGCCGGAAACCACCGGACCGGAAAGGGATAGAACAACAGATCCGCTCATCACTGGGAAATCTGCAATACGGAAAACTAGTCGTCGTCATCAAAAAACATGAAATTGTCCGCATCGAACGGACGGAGAAAAAGCTGATCAGAAAAGCTGAAGGCTGAATCACCTGGTACGTATGCCATCAAGGCAGGCGTACCGGGTGCATTCAGCTTTTTTTATTGCTAAAGGGAACATACTTATACGATGGGACTGGGCAGATTCTGTAAATATGTCTATTATGGGCAGTCTAAAAATATGATATAATATAAGGGTCTAGTCCAACTTTTGTGGTTGGGCTAGACCTTTTTTTGTGGTCACGCTGTT